>Ga0326727_10001477_pt1 | contig 86498 bp, 70 predicted proteins | sample MB2enrmetagenome_FD_207643 | JGI IMG/M metagenome (GOLD analysis project Ga0326727, IMG submission 207643) | Lab enriched peat soil microbial communities from McLean, Ithaca, NY, United States - MB29MY | ecosystem: Environmental > Terrestrial > Soil > Wetlands > Peat | place: USA: New York...
GTATTGCCGCCCGCTCTGCTGAAGCCGCGCCCGCACTGAAAATGTAGTGCAGACCTTTGGAACCCTTTTGCTGAAAACAAAGGGGTTCGGGCTCGCTCACCCTCTCAACTGCGAAAGTCGGGCTAATACCCCCGAATAGCCGCCCCGTCACGGCCGCACCGTCGCCGTGCGCTCCAGTTTCCCCCAGCCCACCAGCCGGCCGCGCATCGCATACAGCACGGATTTGCCCAGCACGTAGTACATCAGTTGGCGGTAGTAGATCCGCTGCGGCAGCAGCAACGCAACGTCCCACGCCGCCACGCCCTCCAGCCCATAGGCCAGCAGCGCCGTGAGCAATTCCAGCAGAAACAAGCCGAGGTAATACAACAGCACGATGCGCCAGTTGCCCGCGAACAGCGCGACGATCATGGCCACCTCGGCGAAGGGCGAGAGCGCGGCCAGCAGCACCTGGAAGATCCAGATGCTGGGCAACGCCATCATGCCCAGAAAACCATAGGCCGGATTGAAGGTGGCGTCGCGGTGCTTCCACACGGCCTGCAGCGTACCGAACGCCCAACGGAAGCGCTGCTTCGCCAGGCCGCTGGTGGTCTCCGGCGCTTCCGTCCACGCCACGGCCTCCTCGTCGTAGCGAATCTCGTAGCCGAGCCGGCGGATGGAGAGGGTCAGGTCGGTGTCCTCGGCCAGCGTGTCGTGTCCGAATCCGCCCAGCCTGACAATCAGGTCCTTGCGCCACGCGCCGGCCGCGCCCGGAACCACGGTGATGGCGTTCAGCAAATCCAGCGCGCGCCGGTCCAGGTTGAAGCCCATGATGTACTCCACCGCCTGGAATCGCGTGATCAGCGTGTGCCGGTTGCCCACGCGCGCGTTTCCCGATACCGCCCCCACCCGCGGGTCCGAGAAGTGCCGCACGAGCTTCCCGATGGTGCCACGGCGGAAGATGGTGTCGGCGTCGAGGGCGATCAGAATGTTGTTGCGCGCCTGCGCGATGCCGCGGTTCAGCGCGGCCGATTTGCCCGCGTTCGGCTGGGTCAGAATGACCACGCGATCGTCCCTGCCAAACTGCTCGTGCAGGACCGACAGCGTGCGGTCCTTCGATCCGTCGTCCACCACCACCAGCTCGAGGTCGTCGTATCCGTTCTCGAGTACGGACCGCACCGTCCTCTCGATCACCTTCTCCTCGTTAAAGGCGGCAATGATCACCGACACGGGCGGGTGGAACCGAGGGTCGAAGCGCCGCCGCCGCGCCTTGAACTTTTCCAGCACCGCCAGCGCGCCATACACCAGTGATCGCAGCAGCGTGAGATAAATCGCGACCAGAAAGAGCAGCCCCACCGCCTTCTTGAAGTTGCCCTTGGTGATCAGCGCCTCGCCTTCGATCTCCGCCATGCGCATCTCTTCCGCCGAGGGCACCGGCATAATATCCGCGCGCGTCCGGCCCATGATGTCTTCCAGCGTGACAAACCGGTAGCCCTTGCCTCGCAGCGTCTCGATCAGCGTGGGCAGGGCCTCGAGCGTGGCATCGCGGTCTCCGCCGGCGTCGTGCAGCAGGATCAGGTGATTGCTTTCGCCCTCCTCGGCGCCCTCCTCCAGCTCCGTGACCACCTCATTCACAATCTCGCCGGCGGTGCGTCCGTGCTCCCAGTCGCGCGGGTCGATGCTCTCGGCGATGGTGACGTAACCCTGTTGCTGGGCCTCCTCGATGGGCACGATCTCCTCGGGCGTGGTGGGCTCGCTGTCGGCGTTGTAGGGGGGACGGAACAGGATGGTGCCGTGCCCCAGCTCGCGCTCGATGATCCGCAGAGTGGTGCTCAGCTCGATGCGCACGTGTTCGGGCGACAGCTTGGCGATGTTCGGATGGTCGTAGGTGTGATTGCCGATGGTGTGGCCCTCGCGGTACTCCCGCCGGATCAGGTCGACGTTCTCCTCGGCATTCACTCCCACCACGAAGAAGGTGGCGGGAACGTAGCCTTCCGATGCCACCGGCCCCGGCGCGCTCGACTGATAGTGTTCGTCGTAGACCATGGGTATCAGATAGTCGTCGATCTCGCCCAGACGTTGGAGATCGTAATTGTCGTCGTCGGCGGGCACCGCCTGCGCGATCAGCAGTCCGGCCGGCCGCAGCTTCGCGCGCAGCTCTTCCATGAAGCGCACCATGGCGCCGCGGTCTTTCGACTTCAGCTCTTCAAAATCGACGCAGACGCCCGCGAACTTGTGCTCCTCGATATTGCTATAGATGTTGTCGACAAGGTTGTCGCGCGCGTCGGCGCTGTTGAGCGCGCGATGCAGGTCGGCGGCCTGCCACCCGTCCCGGTAGTTGTTGATCTCGGCGAGGATGGGCAGGTGGGCGTCGGCGGCGATTTCGACCACGGTCTGGTCGGTGTTATAGGACACGTCGCCTTTGCCGTTCTCCAGCACCAGCCACTCCGGTATCAGGTGGGTGAGTTGCGATAGGTGCAGGCGCAGCGACGACATGCTGGCCTGGTCCCAGTTGACGTAGTAGCCAAACACCAGCGGCTGGCCCTCATGCGGCGGCGCGGCGGTGTGCGCATGCATCACCGGGTTGCCGCCGTTGCGGATGTACTTGACGGGGTGCGCGTGATACGGCACATTGCGGGCGGCCTTCTCCCCGCGTATGATGGCCGGCACCTCCCCAATATCGGCCAGATGCTGCACCTCCGGCAGCCCCAGAGGCGGCAGTTGCGCGTTGCTGAAAATGCTCAACGCGAGCACCAGCACAAGGACGGCCGCAAGCACGCCGGCAACGCCGAATACCCGCCGGAAGCGGCTCCAGCGTCGGCCCGTCGGATCGTAAAAAACGAACGAGGTTCCCATCCTGTTACTTAGATGTGAGCATGCTCTATGCCGCTACGTCCAGCCCGTTAAGCCAGGTCAATGCAGGAATCTTCACGCCGACGACGATTCGATGCGGGGCAGGCGCTCAGCCTGCGGCGGCCTCTCAGGCCGCCTCCTGCCCCGGGGGTGCGGCTCCGCTGCGGCGCGGGGCAGGTTGTGCCGCAGACGCCCTAATTGGACGCGCAGGACTGTGATAGCATCGCCTCGTACCATGCCTCAGGAAAGTCACAAGCTCTCGGTCGTCGAGAAGATCGGGTACGCCTTCGGCGATGGCGCTTCCAACCTGATCTGGATGACCTTCATTTATTTCCAGCTTAATTTCTACACTGACGTCTTCGGGCTGGCGGCAGGCGCGCTGGCGCTCATGCTGTTGGTCACGCGGATCTGGGACATGTTCTTTGACGTGTTCATCGGCATGATTGCCGACCGCACCCACACCCGCTGGGGCAAATTCCGTCCGTATCTCCTCTGGATGGCCGTGCCCTTCGGGATCGTCAGCGTCGCCACCTTCACCACCCCGTCGCTCCACCCGTCCGGGAAGCTGATTTACGCCTACATTACGCTGTCGTTGATGATGGTGGTCTACTCCGCCATCAACGTTCCGTACTCGGCCCTGATGGGCGTGATTTCGCCGGATTCCCAGCAACGAACCAGCCTTTCATCCTGGCGATTCACGTTCGCCTTCCTGGCCGGCCTGGTGGTGCAATTCTCGACTCTGCGGATGATCGAGTTCTTCGGAAAGGGAAACCAGGTCCTCGGGTACGAGCTGACGCTGAGCGTGTACGCCGTGGCCGCCGTGGTGCTGTTCCTGGCCACCTTCGCGCTCACGCGCGAGCGGGTTCAGCCGGTGCGGGATCAGAACACTTCGCTGCTCCGGGATCTCGGCGATCTGCTCACCAACGGGCCCTGGATAGTTTTGTGCGTGCTGGGCATTCTCACCGTCTGTTTCGTGGCAATTCGCGGCGCTGCCATCGTCTATTATTTTAAGTATTACATCGGCGACGCACGCGCGGCGGCCAGTTTTATGGTGGTCGGTTCCGTCATGTCCGTCGCGGGCACTTTCCTGATCCAGTATGTGACGCCTTTCACGGGACGAAAAAAGGCCTTTATGGGCTGCATGCTGCTGGCCACGGCGGCCCTGGTCTTTTCGTATTGGGTCAAGCCGGATCAGCTCCTCCTCCTGTATGCGTACAACATCGCCTACTGCCTGCTCACCGGACCCACGTCCGCTCTGCTTTGGGCCATGTTCGCGGATACCGCCGACTACTCGGAATGGCGAAAAGGCCGGCGGGCTACCGGACTGATTTACTCGGCGTCGGGAATGTCCAACAAGTTCGGCTGGGTGATCGGAGGCGCGCTGGTGGCCCTGCTGCTGGATCGGTATGGCTACCAGGCCAATGTCGCGCAGACGGCCGAAGGGCAGCACGGCATCCGCCTGCTGATGGCCATCGTACCTGCCGTGGGAACCCTGCTGGCCGGGCTGGGCATGCTCTTCTACCGGCTGAACGAAGCGGCCATGAAGAAGATCCAGGGCGAGTTGGCAGCCGCCCGCGCAAAGTAATGTGAATGTGGGGCAGGCCCTCGGCCGATTTTCAATCGGCCCAGGGGGTGATGAAATGCAATACGGATACTTCGACGACATCAATAAGGAATACATAATTACTCGTCCGGACACGCCCAAATCGTGGAGTAACTATCTGGGCAGCACCGAGTACGGCGCCATCATCACCAACAACGCCGGCGGTTACAGCTTCTACAAATCGGCGGCGCAGGGGCGCTTCACGCGGCTTCGGTTCAACTCACTCCCCATGGACCAGCCGGGCCGTTATATCTATCTCCACGACCACGAAAACGGCGACTACTGGTCCGCGTCGTGGCAGCCGGTAGGCAAGCCTCTCGATGGGTATAAGTCGGAGTGCCGTCACGGCAGCGCGTATACCATCATCTCCTCCGAGTACACCGGCATTCGCGCGGAGGCCACTTACTTCGTTCCCCTCGGCCGGGACTTCGAATGCTGGCGCGTCCGGCTGACCAACGCCGGCGACAAGCGCCGCCGCCTCAGCGTTTTCACCTACGTGGAGTACGTCGGCAACTGGAGCTCCTACGACGACCTGATCAATCTGCAGTACACCCAGCACATCGTGAGGATGGCCGTCGAAGGCAACATCATCGATCACGGAACCAACGTCAACCTTCCCTACATGCCCGATAACTTCCAGGAGAAAGACCAGGGACGCCACACCTTCCTCGCCCTGGTGGGTTCCGAAGTCTCCGGCTACGACACCGATCGCACCGCGTTCATCGGGACTTACCGGACTTACGCCAACCCCGTAGTGGTGGAGCAGGGGCAGTGTACTAACTCGCTGGCCGCGGGCGACAACGGCTGCGGCGTCCTCGAGACCAGAATCCGCCTCGAGCCGGGCGAAGCGCGGGAGTTTCTGGTGTTGATGGGCGTCGGCACGGCGCGCGACAAGGGCCGCCAGGCCGCGGACGAATTCCGCAACCTCGACAAGGTGGACGAAGAACTGGCCCGCCTCAGGACTTACTGGCACGCGCGCATCGCCGGACTCCACGTCGATACGCCCGACCCCGCGTTCAACAGCATGCTGAACATGTGGAGCCCGTTCAACTGCCTCATGACTTACGCGTGGTCGCGCGCCGCCAGTCTGATTTATGCGGGCGAACGTGACGGCCTGGGCTATCGCGACACTGTGCAGGACATGCTCGGCGTCATGCACGCCATCCCCGAAGAGGCCGTCCAGCGGCTGCAGTTGATGATCACCGGCCAGGTCTCCACCGGCGGCGCCATGCCCGTGGTCAAGCAGTTCGCGCATCGCCCCGGATCGGAGGAGCCGCCGCGCGAGGAAGAGTATCGCTCCGACGATTGCCTGTGGCTCTTCAATGCCATCCCCGCCTACGTCAAGGAGACCGGCGATCTTTCCTTCTACTACAACAAGGTTCTTCCGTATGCGGACAGCGGGGAGGATACCGTCCTTGGCCACATGAAGCGGGCTATCCTCTTCAGCCTGAATCGCTGCGGCGCGCATGGCCTGCCCTGCGGCTTGCTCGCCGATTGGAACGACTGCATTCGTCTGGGCGACCAAGGCGAGTCGGTGTTTGTGGCCTTCCAGCTTCGCTACGCGCTGGCCGTTTATCTGGAGGTTACTCGGTTACTCGCGGTCAAGGAGGACGAAGCCTGGGCGCAGCGTAACCTGGACCGATTAGATCATCAACTGCGCGAGCACGCGTGGGATGGCGAGTGGTATCTGCGCGCGTACCGCGCCGACGGTTTCAAGTTCGGTTCGCGCGAAAGCCGCGAGGGCAGTATCTTCCTGACCCCGCAGTCGTGGGCGGTGCTGAGCGGGCACGCCGATGCCGAAAGGTCCGCGCGCGCAATGCAAGCGGTGCGCGGCCGCCTTGCCACCGAGTATGGCCTGATGATTTGCGATCCGCCCTACGTCGAAACCGATTACAACGTCATGCGCGCGGCCTTGTTCAATCCCGGAATGAAGGAGAACGGCAGTATCTTCACGCACACCCAGGGATGGGCGGTGATCGCGGAGACCATGCTCGGCCACGGCGATCTGGCCTGGCAGTACTTCCGGGCCACGTTGCCGAGCGCGTGGAACACCCGCGCCGAGGTCCGCGAGATAGAGCCGTATGTGTACTGCCAGTTCACCCACAGTAAGTACAGCCCGCGATTCGGCGCGTCGCGCGTACCGTGGCTGAGCGGGTCGGCCGCGTGGTCGTTCTTCACGGCCACGCAGTACATCCTGGGGCTGCAACCGGATTACGCTGGCCTGCGCATCGATCCATGCATTCCCGCCGCCTGGAAAGGCTTCACCGTGACCCGCGTTTTCCGCGGCAAAAAGGTGCAAGTGGAGGTTCGCAACCCCGCCCACGTTCAAAAGGGCGTGCGCGCGCTGGTGATCAACGGCGAGCTGCTGGAAGGGAACTTCATCCCCGTGGAAAAGCTGGCCGAGAAGAACCGAGTGGTCGTGGAAATGGGCTGACGCTTCGATGTGGGGCAGGCTTGACCGGGGCCGAAGCCGCACCGACGGCCGCCCGCAGATAAGGTCTCCTCTGGTCTTCGTTTCTGGCCGGCGGACCGCCCCCGAGTGTCGGACGAGCGCAGTCCGGCCGCGGACCAGTAGCAGGGCAATACGGGGAGTTTCGGTGCCCGTCACCGTATTGCCCGAACGACCACTTTCACCACCGGCGTTACGATATTTGAGGAGGTTCACCATGCCGCGCAAATTCGCCGTGCTCGCGCTTGTCCTGACCGCCGCCGCTCCCATCGCGCTCGCGCAAAACCGGCCAATTCCGCGAATAATCAGGGAAGGCGCCAAATACACCTTCCTGGTCGACGGAAAGCCTTTCCTGATGCTGGGCGGACAAGTCGACAACTTCAGTGCCTGGTTGCCAGGCCCGTCGTTCCACAACGTCCTGCCTGTCCCCGATGAAATCGCCAGGGTGCTCCCCGGCTTCAAATCCTACAACGCGAACACCATCGAGTTTCCGGTCCATTGGGGCTACATCGAACCCAAAGAAGGTGAATTCGACTTCGCCGCATTCGACCAGATCATCGCCAACATTCGCGCCCACTCTCTCCGGGCCATTGTGCTTTGGTTCGGCACGTGGAAGGGTGGCGACGACGCGTTTCAGCCTGAGTGGGTGAGGTCCAACCCGGCGCGTTTCCCAAAGGCCCTGGATCGGGACGGAAAACCGCTGAGCACGCTCTCGCCGCTCGCTGCAACCACCCTGCAAGCCGACCGCAAGGCCTTCGCTGCCCTGCTGAAGCACATCCGCGAGATCGACTCGAATGATCGGACCGTGATCCTGGCGCAGGTCGAGAACGAGGCCGGGCTGCTGGGCGCCGCGCGCGACCACTCTCCGGAAGCCGACAGACTCTTCAACGGGCCTGTTCCGGCGGAGTTCGTGACCGCTCTCGGAAAGAAGCCCGGCTCCTGGGCGCAGGTCTTCGGCCCGCAGTTCGCGGAAGAGGCTTTCACCACCTGGTACATGGCGAAGTTCATCGACTCCGTCGCTCAGGCCGGCAAGGATGCCTACCCGCTGCCGATGTGTCTGAACGTCTGGATCGGCGGGCCGGGGACCAACGCCTTCGCCCGCCCGGGCGACAGCTACCCAAGTGGCGGCGGCCAGGCGCACACGCTGGACCTCTGGAAGGCCGCGGCTCCGGCCATCGATGTCATCGCGCCCGATATCTACGACCGCTCCGCCGGCAATTACCGGAAAATCCTCTCCGATTACGCCCGCCCCGACAACCCGCTGCTGCTTGTAGAGACGGGAGAGGGAAGGGAGTACGCGCGGTACTGCTTCATGGCCATCGGCGAATACGCGGCCATCGGGCTGGCGCAGTTCGGAGTGGGGATCAAGGAATACGGGGCGGTCGCCGACGGCGAGTTCGGCCCCCAGTTCGCCGACATGGCGGCGGATTTCCGCCTGCTGCGCGACGCCGCTCCCATCATTGCGGAGCTGCAGGGAACTAAGAAGCTGCAGTCCGCGATCGAGGAGGAGTACATCGACCGTCGCCTGCTCTCCTTCGACCGCTACGATGTGCTGGTGCGGTTCCCGCCCGCGATGGGCAGGCAGTTCAATTGGGGCGAGCCCCGGCCCCTGACCATCCCCTCGGGCCGCGTGATGCTTGCCCAGGTGCAGCCGGATGAGTTCCTGATCCTGGGGTTCGACAGCACCATTGACTTCCGCCCGCCGGCGGTCTCGGGCCACAAAGAAGCACGATTCGCGCAGATCGAAGAAGGTCTCTACAAGGATGGCGTCTGGACACCGGCCAGCCACCAGCCCGGAGTTTCCGCCAGGTTTCCCGCTCGCGGTCTGACGCTGCCGAAAGAAGGAGCCATGCTCCGCGTGAAGCTCCAGTGGGACTGAGGCCGCTGGAATGCGGGGCGCCGATTGTCAATCGGCCAATCCGGGATTCCATCCCGCCGCCGTCTGCGACCCAGTAGTACCGGGCCGCTATTCCTTCCACGGGTTGATCACCCGGACCCCGCAACCTTGAAAATCATCCACATTCCGTGTCGCGACCGCGCAGCCGCGAGAGCGGCCAATAGCGGCGACCATTGCATCGAACTGCGAGATGGGGCGGCCGCCTCGTTCCCGCCCGCCGGCGATCTTCGCAAACATCTGCGCAGCTTCCTCGTCGAAGGCGAGGATTCGCCCCTGAAAATCCTCCGCGAACACTTGTGCAATCGCGGCCGACAGACGCTCCCTGCGCTTACCGGCAGGCAGCACCTCGATACCGTAGAGCATCTCCGCCTGCGTGATCGTCGTGATGTAAACCGCCGAGGGTTCCTGCTCAGCAAGCCAGCGCAGAACCGTCTCCGAAGGCGAAGGCTTCAGCGCCTCCGAGAGAACATTGGTGTCGAGGACAATCACCGGCCCAGCCGGGGAGGCCGCCGGACGGGCTCACGCGGCGGAAGCGCCAGCTCGACACCGCCCAGAGGAACCATACGAAGCCGGATCGATTCGGCGAGATTCGGCCCCCGCGCCGGCCCCGCCGCCAGCCCGGCCTTCAGAATGTGGCGCGCCTCTTCCTCCATCGAGCGCCCGTGACGCGCGGCCCGCACGCGCAGCCGCGCCTTCACCACATCATCCAGACGCCGTATCGTAATGCTCGCCATAGCCTCTGCCATCAATGATAGCACTGCTATCACGCTCGGTGGGTCAGGCTCGTAGCCTGCGCGGGGATCTCAGCCCCGCCTGCCGATGGGCCGCGGCTCTGCTCCTCCGTGGGCAGCTAATCCCTGGCTGCAGCCGCCTCCCGCTGCTCCTCCCGAATCACTCTGCGCAGCGTCGATCCCAGCGGCTCGCGTCGTTGATCAGCGTCTGCTGGTTTCCGCCGCCAGCTCGATGCACCTGTTCGCGAAGCCATTCGAGAACGTCAACGTCCAGCCTGACGGTGGCGCGTGTCTTGCCACCCGCGACCCGAATCATCGGGAACTCCCCGTCCCGTTCAGGAACGTGCGCACCTCTGCCGCGGACGCATCGGCCACCTCCTCCTGAGGCACGTGCCCGGTCCCCGGGTAGATGATCAGCTTCGAGCCCGGAATGGCCGCCTGAAACTCGTGCGCGGCGTCCACGCCGATGAGGTGATCCTCCTCGCCCCACAAAATCAGCGTCGGTGCTCTGATATCACCGAGGCCATCCCTGACGCCATGATCGTGAACGTTGAAGCGGGCGATCGTTGCCTCGCGCGTGCCTTCCATCCGGTTGAAGTCCCAATAGCTGTCGATCATCCCCTCGGTGATAATGCCCTTGCGAACGATCGCATCGTTGAGCCCCGCCACCACCAGCGAGCGCGGCGTGATGTGCAGCAGCAGCCGGTTGACCAGCGGCGTCCTCGCCAGCCGCAACGCCAGCGGGATCCGGTCGCCCCCCTTCGAGGGAAGTCCGCCGGAGTCAACCAGGACGAGATGCGTCACGCGGCCGGGGTGCTCCTCGGCGAAGCGCGCGGCCACGCGCCCGCCCATGGAGTTGCCGCCAATGGCAAACCTCTGCAGCCCCAGCGCGTTGGCCACCTCGCCCACGAACTTCACCATGCCTTCTGCCGAGTAGTCGCTGTTGGGCACGGCGCCCGTCAGCCCGTGTCCCGGCATGTCCACGGTGACCACGCGGAACGTGTCATCCAGCCGCTTCGCCCACGGTTCCCAGGTGAACAGCGAGGCGTTCGAGCCGTGAATCAGAACCAGCGCCCGCCCGTCCCGCGGGCCCCGATCCCGCACGTGTGCGCGCGCCCCGTCCGGCAGCGCCACGAACCGCGACGGCGCCATCGCGTACTTCGCCTCCAGCGTCGCGCGCGGAATGTCGGGCTCGTTGAAAAACCAGAACGCCGCCGCCAGCAGGACAACGAGAATCCCGCCGCTGGCCACTAACTTTCGCATGGTTGTCGGAACCATCTTATACCGCCGGCCTCCACCCCCCAGGTGACAATACACAAAGCAACGCCACTGTAAGATATGTTACTAAGAGTACCAATAGGTACTGTAGTACCTTCCGGGATACATTGTGCGCTTAAGTCCCGGAGCTGCATAGAGATGCACAGGTTTCCGGCAGTAGGTCGCAACTCTATGAAACTAAGACACTTTGTTGTATCGTTTTCTCTGAGAATGCGTCATAGTAGTGTTGGCGCTGTTTCATGTATGAAACAGTCCGTAGTTCGCCTGAAAGCCCTGTTTGGTGCATGGCGAAGAGGAAGCACTACGATGACCGAGACTGCATCAAACATAGCCAAATACATCCTATGTCACTTCCGAGCGAAGGGCGATCCGATTGACAATCTGAAGTTGCAGAAGCTTCTGTACTACACGCAGGCGTGGTACCTTGCCATCAACGGTATCCCTCTGTTTTCGGACCAGATCGAAGCGTGGGTACACGGTCCGGTGGTTCCATCCGTGTTCCGAGAGTACCGAGCTTATCGATGGTCACCCATCACTGCCGATGTTTCATACCAACCAGATTCCGGCACAGCCAATCACATTGATGTTGTGCTCGTGGCATACGGAGAGTACAGCGCCTGGGATCTTGAAAAGCTGAGTCATAGCGAGGAACCGTGGAAGCAGGCTCGTGCCGGGATTCCACCCGATCAGTCGTCCAGGTCAATCATCACGCATGAGTCGATGAGAGCTTTCTACCAATAATCCCCAATGGCCAACGGATATGGCGTGCGCGAGATTCGCGCGCCACAACTTCCGCTGGACGAACGCTCATTAAAATTCTCGTTCAAGTACCTCGACGGTGATCATCCCAAGTTCGCGCTCACAAAGTGTCATGGCGAATTCCTGGATCATTTTATCGTGGCGCTGCACCGATACAGTGCCGGGAGCGTGGACTATTTCACGGACATGAACAACCGGGAGTTCCGGCACTCGTTCGACTTTTCAGGGACCACTGAACCAGATGGATTTAGAAATCTTGAGGATGAGTTGAGGGAAGAACTCCCGTGGCAATTTGCGGTGTGCCCGGACATGCCCGCCCACCAACCACATGGCGCATGGCGCGTTTACGGGTTCATCCTCCAGGACACCTTCTACGTCGTGTGGCTCGACACGGAACACCAACTGTTCCCTGACGGAAGATTCAGACAGGACTGAAGCTCCACCACATTCGATCACTGTTCACAGTAATCTTCTGAACCCCCTCAACCACATACGCCCCCCACTCGCCCGCGCCGTGCCAACCTCAGATCGCAGGCTGGCCAGCTTGAGCGTTGACGCATCGCCCTCAACAGGCGGTGCGAGTTGGTGTCTCCATGCGAACCGGCGGATGTGGTGACGGGGCATTCCCCCGAAACTGCGCCGTCCGTCGTCGCTATAGCCGCCGGATCGAAAACGAGAGGCGGCCGAAGGATACGATGCCGGCATCCACATTTCTTTGAAAGGCAGCGAAAAACGCGGGCGGATTCTCGAAGACCAGACCATAAACCGGGCGCCGGACCACTGGTACGCGGCTGATGACCCGGTTGATCCTGGACCCCCTCCCGGCCGTCCGCGACGTTGCCGGATTCATGCACCGGCCGGGCGCCCCAACAAGCGTCCGGCCCCCCAACGCCAGCCCCCGCCCGTGGCCCCCGTGTGCCCGCTCGCGCGCCCCGCCGTCCAACCCACCAAGTTCTTCAAATCAGGAGACTTCCGCCCCTCAGCCGTGCTAAAATAAGACACAGATTCACCCCCCGAAACGGCCGGCCGCAGCCAGCCATTACAGGAGCAGCTTTTGGCAGACGAAAACAAGGTTCCACCGAGCGCGCCCCCACCCGGCGACGCCAACAAGAACCTGATCCCCATCAATATCGAAGACGAGATGCGCCGGTCCTACCTCGATTACGCCATGAGCGTGATCATCGGCCGGGCGCTGCCGGATATTCGCGACGGCCTCAAGCCCGTCCACCGGCGCATTCTGTTCGGCCTGAACGAAATGGGCCTCACCTACAACCGGCCCACGCGCAAGTGCGCCAAGATCGTCGGCGAAGTGCTCGGCAAGTACCACCCGCACGGCGACGCGCCGGTGTACGATTCCCTCGTTCGCATGGCCCAGGATTTCTCCATGCGCTATCCGCTAGTGGATGGCCAGGGCAACTTCGGCTCCGTGGATGGCGACCCGCCCGCGGCCATGCGATACACCGAAGCGCGCCTCTCGCGCATCGCCTCCGCGCTGCTCGAAGACATCGACAAGGAAACCGTCGACTTCAAGCCCAACTACGACGAGAGCGAGTCCGAGCCCGAGGTCCTGCCCACGCGCATCCCCAATCTGCTGGTGAACGGATCGTCGGGCATCGCAGTGGGCATGGCCACCAACATCCCGCCGCACAACCTCAGCGAGATCGTCGACGCTGCCATCGCGCTCATTCAGGACCCGCACACGCCGCTGGCGAAGATCATGGAGCTGGTGAAGGGGCCCGATTTCCCCACCGGCGGCTACATCCTCGGCCGCCAGGGCATCCACGATTACTTCACCAACGGACGCGGCTCGCTCAAACTCCGTGCGAAAGCCGCTACCGAGAAGCTCGGGAAAGACCGCGAAGCCATCATCGTCACCGAGATCCCCTACCAGGTGAACAAGGCCCGCCTCATCGAGCAGGCGGCCGGTCTGGTGAACGACAAGAAGATCGAGGGCATCTCCGAAATCCGCGACGAGAGCGACCGCGACGGCATGCGCATCGTCTTCGAGCTGAAGCGCGGCGAGCAGGCCGAGATCGTCCTCAACAACCTCTACAAGTACACCCAGCTCCAGGCGAACTTCGGCGTGATCATGCTGTCCATCGTCAACGGGCAGCCGCGCGAGCTGGGCCTGCTGGACGTCATCCGCCGCTTCATCGAGCATCGCATCGACGTGGTGCGCCGCCGCACCGACTACCTGCTCCGCAAGGCACGCGACCGCGAACACATCCTGCTCGGATTCCAACGGGCGCTCCTCAACATCGACGCAGTCATCGCGCTGATCCGCGCCTCCCGCAACCCCAGGGAAGCGCGCGACCGGCTGATGGAGTTCATCACGCCGGAAGAAGCGCAGGCCTACGCCGCCGAGGTGGGCGCGCGAGGTCCGCGCTTCACCGAGCGCCAGGCCCAGGCCATCATCGAACTGCAGTTGCAGCGCCTCACCGGCATGGAGCAGCAGAAAATCATCGACGAGCTCGCCGAGATCGAGCGGCTCATCGGCGAGTACCTGGAGATCCTCGGCTCAGAAACCGTTCTTCGCGGCGTGATCGTGAAGGAGCTGAAGGAGGTCCGCAAGGACTACGGCGACGACCGTCGCACCGAGGTCGTCGAAGACTCCGGCGAGATCACGCTCGAAGACCTGGTGCAGGTGGAAGACGTCGCCGTGACCGTCACCCGCGGCGGGTATCTCAAGCGCACCGCGGTGGACACCTACCGGCGGCAGTCGCGCGGCGGCAAGGGCCGCATCGGCATGGGCACGCGCGCCGAGGACACCGTGGAGCACCTGGTGATCGCGTCCACGCACTCCTACCTGCTGCTGTTCACCACCAGGGGCCGGGTCTACTGGCTGAAGATTTACGAGATCCCCGATGCGGGCACTTCGGGCCGCGGCAAGCACGTCTCGAATCTGATCAACCTGCAGCCCGACGAGGCGGTGAAGGCATTCCTGACGGTGAAGGAATTCGCCGCCGGGCAGTACATCGTCATGGTGACCCGCAACGGCGTCATCAAGAAGTGCGAGCTCACGGAGTTCGACAATCCCATGTCCCGCGGCATCATCGCGCTGTCGCTGGACGAAGGGGACGAGCTGCTGGGCGCCGGCCTCACCGGCGGCGACCACTTCATCTTCCTCGGGACCCATGAAGGCAAGGCCATCCGCTTCCCTGAAGACGAAGTGCGCGCCATGGGCCGTCCCGCGCGCGGCGTCCGCGCCATGGACCTCAGCGAAGGCGATTACATCGTCGGCATGGAGATCGTGGAGAAGGAGGGCCTCATCCTCTCCATTTCCGAGAGCGGCTACGGCAAGCGCACCACGCTGGGCGACTACCGCCTCACCGCGCGCGGCGGCAAGGGCGTCATCAACATGAAGTGCGGCCCGAAGGTCGGCAAGGTGATCGCGATTCTGTCGGTGAAGGAAGACACCGACCTGATGATCATCACCCAGGACGGCAAGATCATCCGGCTCGAATCGAGCGAGATCCGCCAGGCCGGCCGTTCCACCCAGGGAGTCCGCCTGGTGCGCATGGAAGAGGGCGACCAGGTGGCCGCGGCGTCGGTGATCCCCGAGGCCGAGAACGGCAACGGCGACGACGCGCAGGGCAGCCTGCTGCTGCAATGAACATCACTTCCGAGCAGCTCGCGCTACTGCCCATGTGGTACGTGGCGTTCCTGCTTTCGCTCACCTGCCATGAAGGCGCGCACGCGCTGGCCGCGAAACTGGGCGGCGATCCAACCGCTTTTCACGCGGGCCAGGCCACGCTGAACCCGATCCCGCATGTCTTGCGCGAGCCGTTCGGAACCATCGTCTTCCCGCTCATCACCTACTTCTTCAGCGGCTGGATGATGGGCTGGGCCAGCGCCCCGTTCGACCCGCGCTGGCAGCAACGCTACCCGCGCCGTGCCGCCGCCATGGCCATGGCCGGGCCGGCGGCGAATTTCCTGGTCGCCACCGTCGCCGCCGTGGCCATGCGCATTGGACTGGCCGCGGGCGTTTTTGTTTCCGGAAGACTCGGGTTCACCCAACTCGTCGGCGCGCCGCAGCCGGGCTTGGCTGAGGGCGCCGCCACGTTCCTCAGCATTCTGTTCTCGTTGAATGTCCTGCTGGGGACATTCAATCTGATTCCGCTGCCGCCGCTGGACGGCGCTTCGGTCATTACCGTGGTACTGCCGCACCGGCTCGCGCTCCGCTATCTGGAGCTGAGTTACAACCGCATGTTCTCGCTCATTGGACTGCTGGTGGCGTGGCAACTGTTCGGACCGCTCTTCTGGCCGCTCTTCGGCGTCGCTGCCGGCCTGCTGTATTGGGGCGCCTAGCCTGGTGGGGCAGGCTCTCAGCCTGCGGCGGCCTCTCAGGCCGCCCCGTGCCGCCGGTGAAACTCCCACGCTGACCGCACCATATCCCGCACGTCGGTGTAGCGCGGCCGCCAGCCGAGCGCGGTCGTGAGCTTGTTCGAATTGGCCACCAGCACCGGCGCGTCACCGTCGCGGCGCGGGCCCATGCGGAAGGGAACCTTCCGGCCGGTTACCTCTTCCACCGCGCGCAGCACTTCCCGCACCGAGTAACCCGCGCCCGTTCCCACGTTGAACCGCTGCGATTCGCCGCCACCCAGCAAATGCCGGAGAGCCAGAACGTGCGCGTCCGCGAGATCCATCACGTGAATGTAGTCGCGGATGCAGGTGCCGTCCGCCGTCGGATAGTCGTCGCCGAACACCGTGATGGGCTCGGCGGTGGTGACGGCGCGAAGCAACAGCGGGATCAGGTGCGTTTCCGGATCGTGCTCCTCGCCGAGCCCGAGGTCGGCGTCGGCGCCACAGGCGTTGAAGTAGCGCAGGCACACGCCGCGGATGCCGCGGAACTGGTCCATCCACGCCAGGATTTTCTCCACCATCACCTTGGAATCGCCGTACGGGCTAACCGGCGCGTAGGGCGACGTCTCCGGGATGGGCACTGTCTGCGGCATCCCGTAGACCGCCGCCGTCGACGAGAACACCATCTTCGAAACGCCGGATGCCACCATCGCCGTCAGCAGCGAAAGCGTTCCTCCGGTGTTGTTGCTGAAGTACAGCTCGGGGACTTTGGTCGATTCCCCCACCGCGATGTAAGCGGCAAAGTGAATCACCGCCTCGATTCTCGCGGCGCTCAGAACCTCCGCCAGCGCCGCGGTGTCCCGCATACGCAGCTTGTGGAACGGGAACCCGCGAACGTTGTGTTCGTACCCGCGAGAGAGATCGTCGGCTATGACCACGTCGTATCCGTGCCGTCGAAGGAGATGTGCGGTGTGAGAGCCGATGTAGCCGGCCCCGCCGGTGACCAGTATCGCTGCCATTACTCTCCACTATAGCGGTGGACATGCGGCGGGCAAAACGGGGACAGACTCACTAATGTCGTTTGCGCCGCCAAACGCGCACGCAGTAGTCTGTCCCCGTTTTGCCACGGGCGCTTCAGTGTACAATCGAAACGTCATATTCGGGAAAAGCAAATGGACACTCATATTACCGCCACGGCGGAAGCTCTGCGCAACAAAATCGCGTCTCGCACCGCGAGAGTTGGCATTGTGGGTCTCGGTTACGTCGGCCTCCCGCTGGCGGTCGAGTTCGCCCAGGCCGGCTATCACGTGGTTGGCGTCGACGTGCAAGCCTCCAAGGTGGACCGGCTGAACGCCGGCGAGTCCTACATTCAGGACATCCCTACCAGCGTGCTCGGTCCGCTGGTGGCCGCGAAAAAACTGGAGGCCACCAGCGATTTCTCGGTAGTCCGCGATCTCGACACCATCGACATCTGCGTGCCCACTCCTCTGCGAAAAACCAAAGACCCCGACATGAGTTACATCGTGTCCGCCTGCGAGGAGATCGCCAAGTACTTCATTCCAGGCAAGCTGGCGATCCTGGAATCCACCACTTATCCCGGCACCACGGATGAGCTCGTGCTGCCCATGCTGGCGAAGAACGGGTTGAAGGTGGGCGAAGATTTTTTCCTGTGCTTTTCGCCGGAGCGCGTCGATCCGGGCAACCCCACTTATCAGACGCGGAACATCCCCAAAGTGGTGGGCGGCGTCACCCCCGCATGCACCGAAATGGGGGCGCTGTTCTACCGCCAGGCGCTGGAGCGAGTAGTGCCGGTCACTTCCACCAGCGCCGCTGAAATGGCCAAGCTGCTCGAGAACACATTCCGCATGATCAACATCGGTCTGGTGAACGAGCTGGCCATGATGTGCGATCGCATGGGCATCAACGTCTGGGAGGTGATTGACGCCGCCGCCACCAAGCCGTTCGGCTTCATGCCGTTCTATCCGGGGCCGGGACTGGGCGGCCACTGCATTCCCATCGACCCGTTCTATCTTTCGTGGAAGACCAGGCAGGCGGGCATCGAGGCGCGCTTCATCGAGCTGGCCGGATACATCAACGGCCAGATGCCGCAGTTTGTCGTGGACAAAATCCAGAACGCGCTCAATGACCGCGCCAGGCCCGTGAAAGGCTCGCACGTGCATGTGCTGGGCGTCGCCTACAAGCGCAACATTGACGACCTGCGGGAGTCTCCGGCGCTCGACGTGATCCTGCTGTTGCAGAAGCTCGGCGCGAAAGTAACCTACAGCGACCCGTTCGTGCCAGTGGTTCGCCTCAACGGCACCACCCTGCGCGCGTCCCCGGTGGACGACAGCGTCGAAAAGGCCGACTGCGTGGTGGTGATCACCGACCACTCCGACTTCGACTACGCCGGCATCCACGACAAAGCGAAGCTGATTGTGGACACGCGCAACGCCTATCGCAATCGTAAGTCGGAAAAGATCGTGCTGCTGTAAGTGTGATTGCCGCCGGGCAGCAGGATGCCCCCTGTAACATCGCGCGACGTCCCCGCGTCTGAGTTAGTGCAGGCAACCGATATGAAGAGCTTACTTGTGGCTCTCCTTCTTTGTTCAGCGACGCTGGCGGCAGATAGCGCGCTAGCGGTGGCGCCCGCGGATGCTGCGTGCGGTCCGGATAACGTCACGTTCGATGTCAAAACGGATTGGGGGAAGCAGGTGCAACCCGAGCCCGGGCAAGCGCTCGTCTTCGTGGTCGCAGACTATGACAAATCCGCAACTGGAGACATCACGCCCACCGTCAGAATTGGCCGCGACGGCGCGTGGGTGGGAGCCAACCGTGGCAACTCCCATTTGTTCTTCCCCGTTGAAGCGGGCGAGCACCATCTGTGCGCGGATTGGAAGTCGGGCATTCCATGGATCGGCCGGAAGATGTCACTGAACAGCTTTTCCGCGGAGCCGGGTCGAACCTACTATTTCAGGGCGCGCATTGCTGGACTGGGAGGCTGGGTTTTGGATCGCGACAAGGTAAACGCGGATGAAGGGCGGCTGCTTGTCGAAAAGTCGCCGCTGAGCGACTACCGCCGAAAGAAGTAACTCGCGTTCTTATCCCGTCTTTGTTACGTACATCCGCCACATCCGCGCGAACTCCACCAGCGCGCCGGCGCGCCGTGCGCCGGTTAGCAGGCGCACTAACTCCCATGCCGCCCACGCGAAGTACGTCACCGTAACCCACACGTGCACGTGATGGCCGAAGTAACCCACGATGCCGTTCGCGCCCGACGGCACCGCCGAAAACGCGAACTGGACCAGGCATAATACGAACAGCACAGCCGCCTCCCACCACTCCAGCTCCATGTTGACCAGAAATATCATTCCCACCAGCGCCTGTCCGATGGTCATCAGCAGTTCGAGCTTCTGCTGGCCGTCGAAGAGAATCGAGGAGGCCGAACCGCGGCTGAGCGAGTACACGATGGGCAGCATGGCGGTGACCAGCGTCCACTGATTGACGTTGCTGGACACCATGTTCATCAGCGCCATCGGCGCGCGCGTCACCGTGCGCGCGAAATAGAAAGTGGAGAGCATCTCCGGGAATTCGGAGGCGAACGGCGCCACCCACTGAATGAACAGGAAACCGGGAATGGTGAGGAACGTGGACAGCGCCAGCAGGCTGCCGAGGAAGGGTTCGGCCCCAACGTAAATGAGCGCGCCGCCAGCCACGAAGCAGACCGTGATCAGCAGGATGCGCCGCGGCCGCGGCGACAGCACGATGGAGCGCGGAACGGTCTCCAAATCGTCGATGCCCTCTTCGCTCTCCGGCGGGATGCGCTGAAGAATGGCCAGATAGGCTGCGTAGATGCCGATCAGAACGCCCGAGTCGATCAGCGTCAGACTGCCTTTGGCAAGCATGAACGACGTGTAGAGGAGCGCCGCCAGCAGGCCCACGATGTTGACGCTGTGCTCGCGGCCGAGACGAATGCCGCCGAGCGGCCGTCCGGTCTTCCGCCGGTGAAACACGGCCGCGGCACAGTAGATCATTGGCCAGCCGAGGCCCGTCAGCATGCGCAAAGCCCCGGTCAGGTTCGCCAGCAGGAACGCGGTCTGTTGCTTCCAGGCGAGCACGGCCTCCACGGCGAATTCGGGCAGCGTCTGCATCCACGCCAGAATGGCCAGCGCGAAGCCCTGAGCGATGAAGAACTGCGCGGATTCGGCGCCCCACGCGATCAGCATGGAGGCGAACAGAATGGAGGGAGCGGTCCACAGCACCGCGGCCGGCCCCACCGCCCGAATGGGCTCCGCGCCCACCAGCAGCAGCGCCAGAAAACAGGCCGCGGAGCTGTTCAGGGAAAACTGTGGGGCAGGTTTGCAACCTGCGCGCCGATTCCCAATCGGCGCCAGACGCGGGTTACAAACCCGCGCGCAGGATATAATCCTGCCCCACAACTCGCGGGCTGCGTTTCCGGCTAACACGGGATTTCGTCCAGACGGTAGCCATCGTGAAGGGAAATGCACGAGCGTCGGCGGAAAGCGACATCCTTCTCCGGATAATCCTCGCGAAAATGACCGCCACGGCTCTCCCGCCGCTCCAGCGCGCAACGCGCGATCAGCCTGGCAACGCAAACCATGTTGCGCAGCTCAAACGCGGAACGGTTGGGCGCCGCGGAGGGCCGCTCCGGCAGCCCGTCCAACTCCTCCAGCGCAAGGAGCAGGTCCGCCCCCGCGCGCACGATACCCAGCTTCTCCCACGTGAGTGTGCGCAACATTGCCGTGGAGATGCCCGGAAACTCCGGCTCCGGGGACGCCGCGGGGGATGCCGTGGAAGTTGGAGCGTCGCACATGCATCGGCCGGTGCGCGCGCCGAAGACCACGCCTTCCAGCAGCGAATTGCTGGCCAGCCGGTTGGCGCCGTGCACGCCCGTGCAGGCCACCTCGCCGGCGGCGAACAGGCCCGCCACCGAGCTGCGCCCGTGCAGATCCGTTCGTACCCCGCCCATGGCGTAGTGCGCGGCCGGGTGCACCGGCACCGGTTCCCGCGTCATGTCTACGCCGCAGCGCAAACACGTCTCGTGGATTCGCGGAAAGCGCCGGCGCAGACGTGCGGCATCCAGATGGGTGAGGTCCAGAAACACGTGGGTTCCGCCAGCCCGCCGAATCTCCGTCACGATGGCGCGCGACACCACGTCGCGCGGAGCCAGCTCGGCCAGCGGATGGTACCTCTCCATGAAACGCTCGCCGGCCGCGTTCCGCAGATACCCGCCTTCGCCGCGCAACGCCTCCGACAGCAGGAACCTCGGAGCGCCTTCCACGAAGAGCGCGGTCGGATGAAACTGGACGAACTCGATGTCGGCAATCTCCGCCCCGGCCCGCCATGCCGTGGCCACGCCATCGCCCGTCGCCACCGCGGGATTGGTGGACTCGCGATACACCTGCCCCAGTCCGCCGGTGGCCAGCAGAACGGCGCGCGCGCGAATGGCCACGCGATCGCGCAGCTTCGCGTCGCAGACCACGGTTCCGCACACGCTGCCGTCCTCAGCCAGCAACAAATCCGTGACCGCGGCGAAACTGCGAAACTCGATATTGGGCAGCGAGGCCGCTTTGCGGTACAGCGTGCGGACGATCTCCGCTCCCGTGGAGTCGCCGTGCGCGTGCAGCACGCGGCTGCGGCTGTGCGCCGCTTCCCGCGCGAACGCGAGATTCGTTCCCTCGCGGTCGAACTCCGCGCCCCATTCGATGAGCTGCTGAATCGCCGGCGGCGCCTCTTCCACCAGCACGCGCACAGCCGCCGAGTCGCACAACCCGTCGCCGGCCACGATGGTGTCCTGCTCGTGCAGCAGCACTTCGTCGTCGTCGCTCAACGCCGCGGCAATGCCGCCCTGGGCGTACTCGGAGGACGACTCCTGCAGGCTGTCCTTGGCCACCACGAGCACGGGACCGGCTGGGGCCAGCTCAATAGCCGCGCGCAACCCGGCAACGCCGGCTCCGATGACCAGGAACTCAGGATTCATCCGCGGTGAAGACACGCATCTGCACGCGAGGGTGCTGCATCACACCACATGGTACAACAGAGATTTGATCCACCGAGTTCGAACCGCACAGCGAACCTATAGCGCCATCATCGAGCGCGGTTGCCTGGGGCGCGTGTCGGAATTCCTGCCGCCCAACGCCAGCAGCATTTTCGTGGTGAGCGAGCAGCGCGTGTGGGAATTGTACGGAGCGCGGGTCGCGAGCGTTCTGCCGAGCCACGAGGTTCTGTTCTTTCCGGGTGGCGAGGTGAACAAGCGGCTCGCCGCGCTGGAAGAACTCGCCGAAGAGATGGTGGCGAGAGGCGCGGACCGTTCCAGCGTCGTCGTCGCGGTGGGCGGCGGTATCGTGAACGACGTGGCCGGATTCCTCGCGGCCGTGTTCATGCGCGGCATACCGGTGATCCAGGTTCCCACCACGCTGCTGGCGCAGGTGGACGCTTCGGTGGGCGGCAAGACCGGTGTCAATCTGTCGAACGGGAAGAACCTGATCGGCAGTTTCCACCAGCCGCTGGCGGTGCTGATCGACCCGCTGGCGCTGTCCAGCCTTCCCGATCGCGAATATTGCGCCGGCCTTTTCGAGATTATCAAGTGCGGCGTCATTGCCGGCGTGGAATTGTTCGATATTCTGCGGGCGGAGCAGGACCGCGTGCTGGCTCGCCACAGCGCGACGCTGGAGCGCATTATTTCCGATTCGGTGAGCATCAAGGCTGCGGTGGTCTCCGCCGACGAGAAGGAAGGCGACCTGCGGCGCATTCTGAACTTCGGCCACACCTTCGGTCACGCGCTCGAAGCGGAGACCGGCTACCAGCGGTTTCTGCACGGCGAGGCGGTGGGCTGGGGCATGAAGGCCGCCGCCGAGCTCTCGCGTCTGCAGGGTCTCCTCGGTGAAGCGGATGCGAAGGCGATCGCCGCCTGCATCGATTCGTACGACAGCATTCCGCCGCTCGACGGCATCGACCCCGCGCGGATCGCGGCGCGATTGCGAAGCGACAAGAAGACCGTACGCGGACGCGTGCACTTCGTGCTGCCCGAGCGCATCGGCGCCACGCGCATCACCGCGGACGTGAGCGAGGCAAACGTGCTCGCGGCCATTCGAACGGCGCTGGCCGGATGCTGAAGACGCGCGCGGCTCCGAGGCGCGACCGTGAAGGAACGGAGGCCGTGAGGAGGGGAACCACGCCCGCCGGAGCGCGGAGCGAAGAACAGGCCGCCGCCTGGGTTCGCGACATGTTCGGCCGCGTTGCCCCGCGCTACGATCTGCTGAACCACCTGCTCTCGGCCAACGTGGATCGGTACTGGCGCGGGCGCACCGTGCGGCGCGTCAGCGATATTCTGAGCCGCACCGATGCCGTGTGCCTGGACCTGTGCTGCGGCACCGGCGACCTGATGTTCGCCCTCAGGAAACGGGCTGCCTGCCGGGTGCTCGGCAGCGACTTCTGCCATCCCATGCTGGTGGCCGCGCGCGCGAAGCGCCACTGCGATGTGTTTGAAGCCGATGCGCTGCGTCTGCCCGTGCGGGATCGCTCGCTCGATCTGATTACGGTGGCGTTCGGCTTTCGCAATCTGGCCAATTACCGGCGCGGCATGGAAGAGATGTTGCGTGTGTTGAAGCCGGGCGGCACTGCGGCGATTGTGGAGTTCTCCCAGCCGCGCAATCGCACCTTCGCCGCGATGTACAACTTCTACTCGCGGCACGTCCTGCCGGCTATTGGCGGCCTGATCTCCGGCTCGCGCGAGGCCTACACCTATCTGCCCGAATCGGTCCGCAGATTCCCCGGGGCCGCCGAGCTGGCCGAGCAGATGCGCGCTGCGGGCTTCCGCGAAGTGGAGTACGAGCGCATGACCGGCGGCATCGTGGCGCTGCACATCGCCAGGGCGTAGGGCCGAGACAAGCGGGTCGGGGACCCGCCGCAGGCTACGAGCCAGCCCCACACTCCCGCAATGCAGCCTCCAATTGCTCGCGCGAGTACGAAGTGCTGATGAACAGCTCCTGCCTCGCGCCGGCGCTCAGCGCGATGGCTTTCCAGCCGTTCGTAGTGGGCACCGTGACCCGCACCTTCACTTCGCCCCTGGCGTCCCGAACGGGCCGGATCACGCCCGGAATCACCGACCGCACCTCCGGGTGGCGCGCCAGCAGGCGCTCCAGCAGATCGCGCACGCCATCGATGATGCTGTGCTCCACCTTCAACTTGCCATGAGCCGCGCGCAGTCTCACTAGAACCGCTTTCTGTACTGGAAGTCGATACCGAAGAATCCGTTCTCATCGCGCACCGCCACCACGGACCATTTGCGGCTCAGGTCCCACTCGATCTGGATCAACTGCTCCTGCGTGCGCGCAAGGTTGGTAGTATAGGTGAGCGTAACATCCCTTTGGATCTGTTGTTCCATCGAGAGGTGCGCCTGTGGGACCGTGGTGATGTCGCTGAGCTCCGGATCGATTTTGATGTGGCTGACCCCGAACAATCGCTCCAGCCGCCCACTGCCTGGGGCCGTGATGGCCTGTTGGAGCAGCGCGTTCGAGCCGTTCGCCAGAAGACCCGTTTGCCCGGAGGCCTGCGTGCTGGTCAGTTCTCCAGGCGCGCTCGGCGTGCGCCCCACCGTGAGCAGCGCCACAATCTGCTCGCTCTTGAGCGGCGGATCGGAGCGGTAGGAAAGGTTGAGCTTGGTCAGCGGCCCGGAAAGCATGATGTCCACGGTGATGCCGCGCTCGCGCGTTTCCAAATCCAGATCCACCACCGGCTCGATCTTCAGCGCATTGTCGAAGTGCACCTCGCCGCGATTGATGGTGTAGCGATTGCCGAAGAACCCGATCAGACCCTCGTTCACGCTGACGTTGCCGAGGACCACGGGCCGTTGCGGGGTCCCGGTGATGCGGAGATCGGCCTGGCCCTGGAGGCCGCGCGCCAGCGACGTCTGCACTTCCAGATTCCGCGCGCTGCGGATGCGGATGTCGAACTGCAGACCTTGGAAGTACTGGTTCGGCGTGGCCGGCGTGGAGACGGGTCTCGCCGCCTGCGCCAACAGTGAGCCGATGTCCGTGCCCGGATTGAAGCTGGCCTTGTTCACCGTCACGGTTCCCGACACCATGCTGCTCTTCGAGGTTCCGGTCAAATCCAGGACGGCGTCCATGGTGATGCTGGCGCCCTGCGGCGACCGGTAGCGAACGCCATCGGCGCGCGCGGCCACGCGGTAGGTGAGCACGGGCGCTCCAAAGCCCACGAACCCGGTAAAGGAAATGCGCCCTCCACCGCTCTCCGCGCTCAGCGTCTGAATGGTGGCGCGGGTGCGATCGAACAGGATCACGCCGTTCGCCTTGTCGACGCCGTTAGGGAGATCGGCAAGGTAGAGCGAGGCGTTCTGCAGCTCCAGCCGGCCGTCTACCTGGGGATTGTCCAGCGAGCCGCGAATGGCGGCGCGCAGCGTCGAGTGTCCGGACGCCAGCAGATCGGAGTTGAACAACTGCAAAATGCGCAGGTTGATGGAACCGGTGACCACAACGTTCCAGGGATTCTGCGCTCCAAAGCCGACGCGTCCGCGAGCTTCCAGCTCGGTTTCGTTTGCCACAAAGCGCGCCTCGCGGATATCGGCTCCCGTTCGCGTCACGTCAAACAGGACCGGGCTGGCATTCTGCAACGTGACGTCGGGTGGCGCGGCGCCGGCGTGCCCTTGCACGTCGGGATTGGGCGTCATCCGGACCTGCTCCAGGCGCACCTCGCCGCGCAACTGACTGCCGTCGCCCAGCGGTCCGGTTACCGTCGCAGAACCGCTCACCGTGCCGCGGAACGGGAGGTCGCGCGCAGGCTCGGATCGCGCGGCCGAGAGAATACCGTCGAGAGCGGCGATGCTGACCGGAGCGAAGGTGATCTGCGCATGGCCTGGGTAATTGCCCTCCAGCTTCCACTCGCCATTGGCGCGCACCTGCGCTTCGCGCAGATTCCCTTCCGCCGTCACCTTGAGGACAGCACCGCTGGTGTCGGCGGCGAGCGAGAGGCTGCCCGCCGGTTTGCCGTTCACGGTGGCGTCGCGCACCGTCAGTGAACCGCGCAGGGCTTCGAGATCGAACCGCTGCTTCCCGGCGCGGGCCGTGCCGGAAGCGGTCAACTCCGCTTTCCCGCCGAGGGCCCCGCCGAGATCGCGCACGTGCGCGATCCGTTCCAGGCTGACGCCAGCAGCGGATACGTTGAACGCGAGCGTACCGCTGCTCCACTCTCGGGCTGCATGCTGCCACCGCCCGGAAAACTGCAGACGTCCTGCGGCGGCATCGGCCGTGCCGCTGACCACTTCGAAGGCGTCCGCGGTGTAGCGAAGGTCCGCCTGGGCGCTCGCGAATTGTTCCCGCCAGGCAGTCACATTCGTGACGCGTGCGCGGGCCTGGACGAGGGGCTTGCCGTAAGTGCCCGCGATGGTCAGCGATCCCGAAACAGATCCGCTGGCGGGCCAGGTCCGGCCGGCCTCCACAACCAGCCGCGCGAGGTCGCCGTTGCGCAGAGAGAAGGCGCCGGCCACGTCGCTCGAGTCCGACAGGCGCCAATCTTCGAGCCCCAGGCGACCGTTGCCGGTCAGTTGCATTTGCTCGTGCGCGACGGTGAGGTCCCGTACGTCGAGGCGCGATCGGGTGAGCTGAAAGTTGGCGGCGAGCCCGTTGAAGTTCTGCTTCGCGAACTCGAACTGCCCCAGTTGCACATGACCGCGGACAGTTGGGTCCGGCAGCGCGCCCTGCACCGTGGCGGTGAGGCGGCCGGAGGAACCGTTCGCGAGGCTGACGGGAATGCTTTCCGGCCGCTTCACCCCGGCGAAGTCGAACAGAGGAAGCAGATCGTCAAGGTTGCGAGTCTCCACGTTCAAGTTCAGCGCCTGGCCGAGCGTGCCCTCCAATGTCACCTGGCTTCGCCCGGTAGCGAACTGCGATTGTCCCAGGCGCAGAGCGCCCGCGCGCTGGTCATAATTCACGTCGATATGACCGGACGCTCCGGGGCCTGTTGCGGCCGGTGCGATCTCCAGCGCCGCCTCGGCCACAACGTCGCGCACACCCTGCGCGGTGAACACGCCCGATGCGCGCAACGGCCCGGCCAGCGTTCCATCCCAGGGCGGAACGCGCAATGTCTGGGCCTGCGCCAGTTGCCGGATGGAAACACCGCGCGCTTGTCCGTCGGCGCGGAACGTCTTCCAGTGGTCGACGGTGACGCGGCCCTGGAAACTTCCGCCCAGCGCGGAGACCGCCAGCCCGGTAAGGTCGAAGCGCGAATCCGTGATCTCCGCGTTCGCGGAAAATGAGGCGCTCTCCATCCGGAAGGCGGGCGTGCCAAGATCGACGCCGCGACCGATGGCTCGTCCGGCCAGACGGAACCGCGCCGCCGTGAAATGCAGCGAGCCGTTGAAATCGACATCGCCGCGATGGGAGACGTTCAGCCGCAGGGGGCGGCACACATCGGTCACCGCGATATTCGCGCGCACTGCAAAGTCACCCACCGGGGAAGCCCAGTTGAGCATCGCACCGCTCACGGTGACGTTGGTGCGCGGCATGCGCATGCTGCCCTGCACAATGCGCAGGCCGTTCTTGTCCATGGCGATGGATGCCGCAACGTCGAAGGTGAGATCGTGCGCCGGTCCGCCGTTGAGATTCACGGGCGAGAACGAGACGTCGCCGCGGTATTGCGGTCCTCGGGAATCGTAGACGAGGGTGGTCACAAGATGCTCGCCCTGAAGCTGCAGGGGAAAGCGTTGCGCGTTGTACTCGACGAAGCCGTCGTTCAAAGCCACCCGTCGAATGGCCAGCTTCAGCACCTGCTCGGCAAATGTCCCGGTTCGCCGCGGAATTCGCGGCTGGGGGAGATTTGTGGAACCGTCCGGATGGACGACCACGGTCAGTTCGGGCTTCTCCACCGTCAGAGACCGGATGTCGATGTCACGCTCGATGATGGAGACGATCTTCAGCCCCACGCGGACCGAGTCCGCCCGGAACAGCGGGCGCGCATTCGCCGGTTCGGTCCCGTGCACCACGAAGGGCGCGACTTCGGCGGTCATGGTGTGCCAGTCGAAGCGGAACGAGCCGATGCGGGCGCGCCCGCCGGTGCCGCGCTCCACTTCGCTGAGGATGCGCTCGCGCACCTTCTCCCGAAACCAGGCGGACCGCACTACCGCCACTCCGGTAAGAGCGGCCATCAGACACACTGCCGCCGATCCGCCCGCGCACCACCACAGCACCCGCGCGCGCCGGCTCATTCGAAGGCGTCCTTCCGATAGCGGATGTTCAACTGCTTGCGCGCCTCGCCGAGCCAGGAATCGAGCGCCTGATCGACGCGCGCCGCGGTTAGGATTTGCTCAATGGAGTCGCGGCTCTGTTCGAAGGAAGGAATGTCCTTCTGCCCCTTGGCTTTCCATTTCTCCACCTGTTCCCGGTAGTAACTCTCGACGGCGGCGTCCGGCACCTGCACCGCCGGCTTGAAGCGATAGTCGATAAAGCGCAGGGTGGTCAGTTGCCACCACAACTGTTCGCGAACTTCCTCGCGGGTAAGTGCATAAGTGCCCAGCGCGGCGGAGTAAGTCGCCTCGCCGCCGTACTGCTCCACGATCTGCTTCTCCAGCGGGTCGGCCTCGCTCTTCTCCGGCATGGGATAGTGAACGGACTCCATGTCCCGCCGGATCAGCTCCTGTTTGATCAGGCGCTCCGCCGCATCCCGCTTCGCGGCGGCGGAAACATCGGGCTTCTCACGGTTGAGGAACGCCGCCACGCGGATCTCGTGCACGATCTGCTGCTCGGTAACGACGCGATCGCCGATGGTGACAGCGATACGGTCTACGATTTCCGCCGGCGCGGAGGAGGCGAGCAGGGCGGCGACGACCGGCCACAACCACTCCCTCACGGTCGTGGCTCGGAACGGAGCTGCGCGCGTCAGCAAGGGGTCTACCGAAGCGATACCCATCAGAAAGCCTGCCCCAGGGAGAAATGAAACTGAAAGCGGTCGATGCGCTGCTGCACCGCCCGGCCCGTACCGAAGAGTAACTGATCGTAAGTGCCCTGATATCCGAAAAACCGCGGCGAGTTAGGACTGAAGGCGAGATCGAACCGCAACGGTCCGATGGGCGTATGATAGCGGACGCCGAGCCCCAGCGTCTGCACGGCATAGTTGAAATCCTGCAGATTGTCCTGGTGATAGCGCAGGCTCAGATCGCCCAGGTCAGAATAGACGTTCCCCATATCATGAAACAGAACGCCGCCGACGTTATCGCCGACCAGCGGAAAGCGCAGCTCGATTGTATTCATAAGCAGAGCGGTTCCGCCAATCGGGAAGCCGGTAAGGAGATCGCGCGGTCCGGCCTGATTGTCCGGAAACCCGCGATCGGTGGTGGAACCGCCCGAAAAGAAACGCTCCGCCAGGGGGATATCGGGCTCCCCGCCAAAGCGCGAGATATCGCCAAAGTAAATGGACCGCGCCAGCACCAGCGAGCGAGTGATCGGGTGATAGGTAGCATTCCGAAAAATGATCCGGCCGTAGTCGGTCTTCGAGCCGAACAAGCCCGCCGCCAGCCCGAAATCGAGGGTGGTGTAGATGCCGCGGCGAGGGTCGATAGGATCGTCGCGCCGGTCTTGAATAATGCCCATCGAGAGAGCGCCCACGCGCACCGGCTGGGAGAGCAGCGGTATGAGTTCCGGCGAGATCAGCGGCGTGCCGATCACATCCGACTTGCGGAAGAGGAAGCGGTACTGAAAGGTGAGGGCGCGGGAGCGGCGCTGCGAAAGCTGTATAGAGGCCTCCTCGCGCCGGTCGGTGAAGGTACGCACGTCGCGCGAATAATCGTACAGCAGGGAAAACTGCAGATCGATCCTGTCGTTGCCGCGAAACTGCGGCGCCACATAAGTGACCAAAGCCAGTTGCTCGAAAGTGGACGCCTGCGTCTGCAGACTGAGGGTGTGGCCGAGACCGAGAAAATTGATCCGGCTGATGCCGATTTTTACCTGCGGGCTGAATCCGGTCTCGCCCGCGGGATTACTGAGATCCGTTGTCCCTCCCCCAATGCGCGCAATCTCGGCTCCGAAGCCAAAGGTCACGGAGTATTTACTGGCTTCGTCCATATCGTACAGCACGTACTTGCCAGGCTCCTGACCTTCCGGATTCTGAAAGGCGGTCTGCACGCGCGCGAAGATACCCAGATCGTATAGTCTCCTCTGGCTCTGGTTCATTTTCGCTTGCGACAGCGGGTCCCCGGTGTGAAGACTGATGCGGCGCGACACCAGCCCTTCGCGCGTCCGGTGCAGGCCGCTCAGCAGAACTCCGCGCACATAACGGCGCGCACCGGTGTGCACAGTATAAGTCACATCCATGCGCTGCGAAGCGGGATCCGGGATCGCCACATAGTCGAAGGCCGCATCCGGATACCCGTTGTCGAAGAAGTGGCTGAGTATCAAATCGCGGTCGCTCGCTATGCTGATGTCGCTATAGGGCTGGCCGGCAGTGAGGCGCAGGCCGGAACCGATGGCGTCCCGGTCCTGGGCCGGGATTCCCTCCAGATTCAGCCGGGATACGAACCACTGCGGGCCTTCCTTGATCGCGAGAAACACCGCGAGCTGCCCCGCTTTGCCGCGGTAGTTATCTTCCGTTCGGATGATGATACGCACGTCGCGGAAGCCGTTGGACCGGTACAAGTCGCGGATGGAGTTCAGATCCTGGTCCAGATACTCGCGGCTGTAACGGCCGCGACGATAGCGGATCGGCGTCGCCGGCATCACATACATGCGCTCGCGCAGCGCAGCCGTGGTGAAGTACTTGTTCCCGCTGATTTCGAGGTGCGCAAGGCTGTGCCGGGCGCCGAGGGTCACGGTGTAAGTAATCATTTCCTCGCCGGGCTTGGTGCCGGACAAGTCGAAATCGGCGCGCGCGTCGAAATAGCCTTCCGACTGCAGGAACTCGACGAGGTTTCGCCGGCCCTCCACTAACAAATCCTCGTCGACGGACCGTTCCTGATAGATCGGGATCAACTGCTTCAAGTGTCCCCGCGAAAGGCGCATGCCCACTACCTTGACGCGAACCAGCGGACCGGTCTCGATGCTCAGCGACGGCGTCACCGTATTACTGGCCTCGTGATAGTCGAGCCCGGCCAGGGCTACCTTCGCCAGCAGCCGGTCATGCTTCTGAAAGCTGGAGCGAACGCCATTCACGCCGTCGTCGAGGCGCGCTTCGGTAAGTTGTTTCCAGCCGCGAATGCCGAACGGGTTGTGCCAGCCGCTGGCGCGGATGATGTCCTCAAGCAAGCGGGTGCTGTTTCCAGTGACGTGAATCCCGTCGAATCGGGCGCGAGCTCCGGTGTGAATCGCGAACTCGATGTCCATCTGCCTGGTGTCCGCGTGGGGCGACTCGCGAATCTCGACCGATGCTTTGTAGAACCCGTTTCGCCGCAGAGACTCTTCGATATTCCGCCTGGCCTGCTGGACGTCGTCCGCGGAGTACGGGGCTCCGAGTTGAAGCCTGGCGGCCGTCTCCAGTTGCGCCGCGGTGGGTGGCTCTGCCGCACCGAGCACCACCATCCGCCCCACAAAGAACGCGGCGCGGGTGAGGAAGCGCAGGGACACGCCGCCATCGCTGGGGGTCGCGTCAACGGCGATGTCCAGATACTCGCCGGTCGAATAGAGCTTTTGCAGCGAGGCCGGAATGTCGCCGGCCTGGAGCGGTTGACCGATCCGAATGGGAAGCAGCTCCCGCAACCAGGCATCAGGGAGAGGCTGTCGTGGCGGATCAAACAGGATAGCGGTTACCTGTTTTCCGTCGTAGTCGTTGCTGGCGGCCAGCGCGGGGAGGACACAAAAAACACTTAGCAGGGCGAGGACACAAAGGCGGCCTTCCGCGGGCGCGGGCACAATCGACCATGATATCGCAGGGGTTGCTACCATCGTTACTTCATGAGCGACCATGCGAACGAGCGGTATTCGCGGCAGATTCTCTTCGCGGGCATCGGCCCGCGAGGCCAGCAACGAATATTGGACGCTCGCATCACCGTGGTCGGTTGCGGCGCCCTGGGCAGTTTCCAGGCTGCGGCGCTGGCGCGGGCGGGCGTCGGAAGAATCCGTATCATCGACCGCGACTATGTCGAGCTGAGCAACTTACAGCGGCAGTGGCTCTTCGACGAAGGCGACGCGGCGGAAGGAGTTCCCAAAGCCGTGGCGGCCCAGCGGCAGATTGCCCGCATCAACGCGAGCGTGCGGGTGGAGGCGGCGGTGGCCGACCTCACCGCGTCCAATGCGGACGACCTTCTGGACGAGGCGGACCTTATTCTCGACGGCACCGACAACTTCGAGACGCGCTATCTGTTGAACGACTATTGCGTGCGCGCCGGCATTCCTTGGATCTACGGCGGCGCCGTGGCCAGCTATGGCATCGTCATGCCGGTGGTCCCCGGGCGCACCGCCTGCTTCGCCTGCGTGTATCCCGAGCCACCCGGGGGCGCGCAACCCACCTGCGATACCTCCGGCGTGCTGGGCCCGGTGACGGCGCTGGTAGCCAGTCTGCAGGTGAGCGCCGCTCTGAAGTGGATGGTCACCGGCGACGTTCCCACGGGCATCACTACCGCCGATGTCTGGACCGGCGACCTGCGGCGCATCGCCCAGCCTGCGCCCGACGCCGCCTGTCGCGCCTGCGGCCGCCGCGAATTCACCTGGCTGGAGCAGCGCCGGCGCGCGCCCATCAGCATGTGCGGCCGCAATGCCGTGCAGATCCACGAACTCGGCCGTCCGCTGGATCTGGGCGAACTGGCCGGCCGGCTGCGTCCGCTGGGCCAGGTCCGCGCCAACGAATTCGCGCTGCGCTTCGAGACGCCGCCCTATCTGCTGACGGTGTTCCCGGATGGCCGCGTGATCGTCAAGGGCACCACGGACCCGGGCATCGCGCGCAGCCTGTACGCAAGGTACATCGGGGGATGAACCGCAATGCGGTGACGTACACCTCATTTCCGAATTACTCGTGCAGTCCAGGAGCGTTTGGCGAAATTAGGAAATGAGGTGTACGTCACCGCATTGCGCCGCCACTTCCGCGCGCGCCTGCGCGGTGATCCGCTCGCGGCACTTCAGCGTGAGGCCCTCGGTGGGAATGGGCTTTCCAATCACCATGCGGGCGCGACCCGGCCGGGGAAAGCCGGAACCGAACGGCAGCACCGCCCGGGTTCCCAGCAGTGTCACCGGAACCAGCGGCACTCCCGCCTTGATGGCAATGTACGCGGCGCCCTCGGTGAACGGCCCCAGCGTGCCATCGTGCGAGCGTCCGCCCTCCGGGAAAATCAGCAGCGAAACGCCGCGCTTCTGCACCGTCTCGGCGGCCATGCCGAGCGTCTTCAGATTCTGGCGGGCGTTACCGCGAAACACCGGAATGTGGCCCGCGCGCTGCAGGTGCGTGCCGAGGAAGGGGATCATGAACAAGCCCCGCTTGGCCAGAAACCGGAACTGCACGGGGACGTTGCCCAGCACCACCGGCGTATCCATGTAGCTGACGTGGTTGCTCGCGAACACGTACACGCCATCCGGCGAAATGTGTTCCAGACCTTCCGCCTGCACTCTGAGTCCGGCAATCCTAAGCAGCGCGCGCGACCACGCTACGGCGATGCGGGCCTGGCGGCGCCCGGTGGCGTCAAAGAAGGACACGGCCACGCTTGCCGAGGCAAACACGATGGTGGCCAGCACAATCAGCGGGTCGGTGATCAGCGCGGCCCACACGGTCCAGAACATGAATCTCTATTTTACGAGCAGCGCGCGCGCCTCGCCGACAAGGAACAACGAACCGGTGATGACGATGGCGGAATCCGGCGCGGCCTGGCTTCGCGCCCTCGCCAGCGCGGCGGCGACGTTCGACGCTGCACGGATGTCCGGATGCGGCGCCGCTTCGCGAATCACCTCCTCTGGAGCCATGGCGCGCGCGTTCTCGGGTGCGGTCACCACCACGCCGGCGGCGAGTGGGAACAGCTCCGCGGTCATCTCGCTCACCGGCTTGTCGCGCATGACGCCGTACACCAGCCGGATCTGCCGGCCCGCGTAGAAACGCCGGATATACGCAGCCAGCGCCCGCACGCCGGCCAGGTTGTGCGCCCCGTCGAGAACGATGTCCGGCCGTTCGGCTACCCGCTCCAACCGCCCCGGCCAGCGCGCCGTGGCGATGCCGGACGCGGGGTAGCCGAGTCTCCGCAGCGCCAGCGCGGCCACGGTGGCGTTGTCCGCTTGATGCTCGCCCGCGAGCGGGCACTCCACGCGCTCTGTGCCCAGCAGAAAGCTGCTGCCGTGCGCGGTGATCTCGAGATCGGACACGCGAACCTCGCCGGCCCGCTCGAAGGGCACGCCGAGTTCCGCCGCCCGCCGCTCCAGCACGCGCATCGCGCGCGCACTCTGGCGAGCGAACACCGCCGGCACTCCCGGTTTCAGGATGCCCGCTTTCTCGGCCGTGATCTGTTCGATGCGGTCGCCCAGGAAGTTCTGATGATCGTAGTCCACCGGCGTAATTACGCACAAATCCGGCGCAATCACGTTGGTGGCGTCCAGGCGTCCGCCGAGCCCCACTTCCATCACCGCCAAGTCGACGCCCCGCGCGCGAAACAACAGGAAGGCCATGGCGGTGACGCTCTCGAACCAGGTGGGATGAAGATCGATCTCCCCGGCCGCCATCATGCGCACGGCGTCGTGCACCTCGGCGAACGCGCCCGCGAACTCGTCCTCGGAGACCGGCGTCCCGGCAATCTGAATGCGCTCCAGCGGCTCCACCAGGTGCGGCGAGGTATAGAGAGCCGTGCGCACGCCGGCCGCGCGCAGCCCCGCTTCCACCATGGCCGAAACGGAGCCCTTCCCGTTGGTGCCCGCTACGTGCACATAGCGGCGCCCCGACTGCGGATCGCCGAGCCGCCGCAGCAGCATGGCAATCCGGTCCAGTCCCAGTTTCGCGGTGCTGACTTCGTTGCCGAGCGCGTACAATCGCTCGACCGCTTGGGAGTAGGTCATGAGCGCGCGGTTTGCGCCTTCATGATCCCATAGGCTGCCGGGGGCGCGCCCCAGCAGGTTTCATCGCTGTGCGAGGCCGTCCTGCCGCAGGATGTGCGCTTCGACAAAGTCGAGCTGGTCAGTGTCCAGGCCGCGCCGTACAACCGCGCTGCCGCCAAAATCGAGCAGTTGGTCATCCTCTTTTCGATACGCGGGCCACGCCGGCGCACCGGGGCAAACCGGAATCCCCTGGCGGGCGAACGCCACCCAGCACGCGTGCAGCATGGTCGCTTCGGCCCAATCGCGTTCCGCCAGCAGGCGTCCGCCAAAGGGCGACTGGAGCCAGCTATCGAATACGTACGGTATCTCCGATCCGTGCGACGCGCCCATCATCCGTCCCTGCTGCCTCTGGCGCACGTAGGAAAACCGGTACAGGTAGACTTTGGCGTGCCCCGAAACCGCGCGCGCCACCCAACGGCTGGGAGCGGCGAAGTGCTCATCGCGAAACACGGCCCGGGCGAGGGCGGCATCGTCGGAACCCGTTCCATATATTGTTCTGGCCCGGGCGAGTTCGGCGGCATCGAAGTGCCCCAGCACCCAGGACGGCCTCACATCCGGGCCTGCAATCAGCGAGCCGTCGTCGCTGTTCCAGCCGATCACCAGCGGAACAGCAGCGGCTTTCCCTTGCGCAAAGGCCAGCTCCGGCTGCATGGGGAGCAGTTGCCCATCCACGAACGGGCCGGCGGGCTCGATCTTGAGAAGAGTCTCCACCGGCAAAGCGCGCAGTTGTTCCATCGAAACGGCGCCGGACAAACCAAGCCTGCCCACGGCTCCGCTGCCGTTCGCTTCCGCCTCCGCGCGTGACGGAAGGTGCATCAGCCAGCCGCCGGACTCGACCATCGCTTTCTGAAATAACCCCGCGGCCATCGGAGAGGTCATGAGGAGCGCCACATCCTGGCCGCCGGCCGATTCGCCGAACAACGTGACGTTTCCCGGGTCGCCGCCAAAGGCGTGGATGTTCCGCCGCACCCAGGTCAGCGCGGCCATCTGGTCCATCAGGCCGAAGTTACCGGAGGGGCCGTGCGGCGTTTCCGCGGCGAGCGCGGGATGCGCGAAAAAGCCGGGAACGCCGAGGCGGTAATTGATGGTCACCAGGACTACGCCGTCGCGCGCGAACGATGTCCCGTCGTAGAAACGCTTCGAACCAGCGCCGCTGTTGTTGCCGCCCCCATGCAACCAGACCATCACCGGCAACGGCTGCGGCGCGTGCGCGGGCGCCTGGATGTTCAGCGTCAGGCAGTCTTCATTGAGGCGGCCCGGCTCGCCACCGATCACGTCCGGCACGGTTGCCTGGGGGCAGGCGGCGCCGAACGCGGTTGCGTCGCGCGCGCCGGTCCATGGGGCCACGGGCTCAGGCGGACGCCAGCGCAGACGGCCGACGGGCGGCGCGGCGTAAGGCACTCCTTTGAAGGTTTGGATGCTGCCGTCCGACGTGCCCGTCAACGTACCCGCGTCCACCTGCACGCGGATCGAATCGGCCCCGAGGGTAACAGCGTGAAGTACTGGCAGAAGGGCAACAAGTTTCAGGAACATCGAACCAGGAAGGGGGATCAGGTGGGCACGCGTTTGGCGGCCATCTTCTTCTCGAGCGCGGCCATCAGCCGGTCATGAACGTCCTGGGGAATCACTTGCGGCTGCACGCCCTTGTAGACTTGCAAGGTCTTCTTGGTGGTGTCAAAAATCACCCAGCAGTTGGGGCATTGCGTCACGTGCGCTTCGAGGTGCGCCTTGAGTTCGGCGTCTACCGTTTCATCCAGATACTCACCTAGTTCCTGGAGAAAATCCTTACAAGTAAGCAAAGACGTCGTCTCCCTTCCGCTTGAAGAAACGGGTCAGCTTCTCGCGAAGCTGAAGCCGCGCTCTTAACAGGCGGCTCTTCACAGCGGGGACGGATATACCCAGAGCCTCCGCGGTCTCTTCGGTGCTCAGCTCTTCGATGTCCCGCAGGACGAAAACGGTGCGAAAAGGTGGGCGCAGGCTCTCCACGGATTCGTTGAGGATCCGGGCCAGTTCCTCGCGCGAGTAACGCTGCTCCGGGTTCTCTTCCCACACCGCAATTTCTCTGACCACGGTATCTTCACCCGTATCCACCGGTTCGTCGAGCGGCACGCTCTTGTCGCTCTTCCGCTTGCGAAGCTTCATCAGGGCTTCGTTGACGGCGATGCGTACGATCCAGGTGTAAAATTTCGACTGCCCCTGAAAACCGGGCAGGTGCTCGAAGGCCTTCAGGAAGGTCTCCTGCAGCACGTCCTCGGCATCTTCATCGTTTTGGGTGATGTTTTTGGCAAGACGGAAAATCCTGCGCTCGTAACGCGTTACCAGATTGTTAAAAGCCGCTCCGTCGCCTTCGCGGGCACGTGCCACCAACGCGGATTCGTCGAAAACCCCCGTATCCACCGGCATCTCCCACATGGTAGCGCATGGGCGGCCGGTAGCAGTGGACATGCGGCGCAGCCGCGTTCAGGCGCCACCAGGCGGGCACGCGGCTGTCGCCGCGTATCCAAGAAACCAACCTGTTCACACGGAGTCCACCCAGTGGACGAGAGATTCTTTGGATTGCTCTGGTACAATTCCACCGGGATGCCGATAGAATAGAACACACGGGTGTCCCGGGTGAGCGGTATGCACTCCCTGCGAGGTGCTGAATTCGGAAGCTGGCGCGGTGTAGCCGCCACCGTCCTGCTGTCCGCCTGCCTGGTCGGCCCGGGGGCACCCGCACAGACGGTGCTGCGGGATTCCTCTCCGGGCCCCCTCAACATCTTCCCGAGCGAGTTGGCGGTGCTGGAGGCTGGCGAGGTTCGCAAAGACCTGCCCTGTACGGTGACACCGCAGAAGCCCCAGCTCGGCTTCGACCTGCGCCTCCACGCCGGCTACGACGTTGCCATACCGCTCAGCGAGTTTGCCGGGTCCGACAATACCCTGACCATCCTGTTCCGCGTGATTCCGGCCGCGCGCAGGAACGAGCCGGTCTACTTCGAGCAGAAGGTGCGGGTCCCTTTCATTAAGGAAGACGCCCGCGGGGACGCCGTTCTCTCCGGAGCTTTCAACGTGGGCGAGGGCGCCTACCACGTGGACTGGCTCATGCGGGACCGCGCCGAGCGCGTCTGCGCCGCGAACTGGGACACCGAGGCCGAGTTGCAGCCGAGCGACCGCGATGTGGCCCTCACCATGCCGCCGAACGGCGTGGAGCGGTCCGAGGGCGAGCGGTTTCAGGAGGAGCCGCCGGTCCAGCGGTCCCGCGACCAGGCGCCCCTGAACGTCAAGGTGCTCATCAACTTCGCCCCGGAGGACGCGCTCGCGCCCACGCTGCACGAGGTGGATCTAAGCGCCCTGGTCTCCATCCTGCGGAGCATCTCCCGCGACCCGCACTTCGGCCGGTTCTCGCTGGTCGCCTTCAACATCGAGGAGCAGCGCGTCATGTACCGGCAGGAAGACGCCGACAGGATCGACTTCCCGGCTCTCGGAGCGGCCCTCGGGGCGCTCAAGCTGGGGACCGTCAACCTCCGCCAGCTCGGCGACAGGCACGCCGACAGCGGTTTCCTCAGCCAGCTCATCCGCCAGGAGATCGGCGACGCGCGGGACCACACGGATGCCCTCATCTTCGCCAGCCCCAAGGTGATGCTCGACCAGAACGTGCCCACCGATACGCTCCGGGACATCGGCACCGTCAACTTCCCCATGTTCTACATGAATTACAACTCCAACCCGCAGCAGGTACCCTGGCGGGACGCTATTGGCCGGACGGTGCGCTTTTTCCATGGGATCGAGTACCCTATCACCCGTCCCCGCGATCTTTGGTACGCTGTCAACGAGATGTGTTCGCAGATCGTAAAATCAAGGAACGAAAAAGCAACCGCATCCATCTCTAGACAATAGAATGAGGGTCTGCTACAGTCTCGTCCTGGCCATGGTACTGCTCGGGGGGAGCGGTTCCGTTCTTGCCCAACGTTCCCGGTCCTCGCTATACGCGGATTCGCTGGCGCCCTATATTCCCTCGCCGCAGATCATCGTGGAGCGCATGCTGGAGCTGGCCAACGTTCAGCCCGGCGAGGCGGTCTACGATCTGGGCAGTGGCGACGGCCGGGTCCTGATTACCGCGGCGCAGCAGTTCAAGGCGCGTGCGGTGGGAGTGGAGCTGTCCCCCGACATCGCCCGGAAGGCCTCGGAGCGGATAGCCAAAATGGGTCTGCAGAGCCAGGCGCGGGTCATCCAGGGCGACATCCGGGACGCCGACCTGAGCGGCGCCGACGTGGTCACCATGTACCTTCTCACCGACAGCAATGAGGTGCTGCGCCCCAAGCTGGAGAGGTCGCTGAAGGCCGGAACCAGAGTGGTCTCCTACAGCTTCAAGGTGCCCGGCTGGAAGTACAACAAGCTGGAAGAGGAAGACCCGTTCGGCAACGGGCGCAAGCACGCCATCTACCTCTACGTGATGCCTCCGCGCAAGTAGAGAGTTTTCACGAGCACCAGCGGCGCCAGGGGAGCGCCCTTGTACGAGGCGCACCCCGCCACATGAAGATAGCCCGCGCCACGGTGTTGCGAGGCGCGGAGGGCCTGGCGAAACGGGCGGCATGCACCACCATCACGCGGGCAACGCCGGCGTAATCCGAGCACAACGGGGAACGATACATTGAAGAGCTATCGAAAAGAACTTTGGTTTGACGTCCCGTCCCGGCGGGCGTTCGTCAATATCACGCCGCAGGTGGAGGCATGCCTGCGCGAGAGCGGCGTCCGCGAAGGCCTTGTTCTGGTGAACGCCATGCACATCACCGCCTCGGTTTTCATCAACGACGACGAGTCCGGCCTGCACCAGGACTATGATCGCTGGCTGGAGCAACTGGCGCCTCACGAGCCCGTCTCGAAGTACCTGCACAACCGCACCGGCGAAGACAACGCCGACGCGCACCTGAAACGCCAGATCATGGGCCGCGAGGTGGTGGTGGCTGTTTCCGGCGGGAAGCTCGACTTCGGCCCGTGGGAACAGATCTTCTACGGCGAGTTCGACGGCCGCCGGCGCAAGCGCGCGCTGGTGAAGATTATCGGGGATTAGGCTGGTCAGGGACGGGCGGGCTTATCCGGTTCGCTTGCAGCCGCTCGTTCCCGCGCAGTTCTCGCACTTGTGCCGGATTCCGGACAGACCGGCGCAGCGGTCACTACTGCCTGGTCGCGGTCCATGTGAGGCTGCCGGACGCACTGCAGCCCGGAACGCTGTCCGTCCAGCTCAGGCTTCCACTCGCCTGCGTAACCGACTGAAACGTGCCGGAGAAGGTGCTGGAAGAGAAGGAACTTCCAGTTATCGGAATCGGCGTGGACGACGAGATGGTGGCTCCGGTAGGACAATTCGATCCGAAGTACGGAAAGTTGACGCCATAAGAGGTGGCTGTGACATTGTTGTTTGCCACTGTCATCGACATGGGTTGTCCCTGAGAGGTTGTCCCGCTCCATTGCCCGTCATACGATCCTCCGTTAGAGCCCGAGGAGATGGTGAAGGACAGGGTATCCACCTTCGACCCATTCCACTCGATGGCGACCTGCCAGGCGCCGGGCATCGACGCCGCGGCAGTACCGGCAATGTTGAGCCCGCCGGAGAAACACCACGCGCCCGCGGACGTCAAGGGGTTCCATGTGGTGGTCATGTAGTAAGTGCCGCCGGGAGAATACCAGACGGCCGTAGGCACATCGCCCGCGGCCGCGCCGCTTACATCAAACCAGAGGAAGGCGGTGGCATCGGTGGTGAGAAACGCAGTGGTTGCCGTGGGCGCCACGCAGCCGCTGCTGGTACTGAGCGCTTTTGTCAGCATCGCGTTCTGGATGCTGAACGAGGACCCCGCTAAGATGGTGAACGGCAGGGTGAGCACCGGGGCGCCATTCCAGGTGACAACCACTTTCCAGGCGCCGGGCATGGTGGCCGGAGCCGAGTTGGCAATGGGTATGGAGGCCCACAAGCAATATGAGCCCGCACTCATCGGATTAAAGGTCTGGCTCGTGTACAGAGTCCCGCTGGGAGCGTACCACTGAACCACGGGCACATCCCCGGCATTGGCGCCCTGAACCGAGAACCAGGCGTAGGCACTGGGATCGGTTTCAAAAAACGTGGTGGTAGCTGTCGGGATTTGGCACGCATTGTTCGAGTTCACCGATTTTGCCATCATCGAATTGACGACGCCGAACGGCGGCTGCACTGACACGGTCAGGCTTGCCAGCGAGGCGCCGGAGTTTGCATCCACCAAAAAGAACTGCGTGCCGTTTGTCACCCAATTCCCCGTGGGCGTAGAGCCGGAGGATGGAAGAGACCCGGTCATTGCATTGCCGGTGGGAGAGGTCAAACGGATGACGACGCTGGAATAGCCCGGCGCATTCCAGGTGAGCGTGGTCATGCCCACGCCACTGGCGGCGATGATCGGATTCGGATTGGCCGTGAAGGTGATTACGGACGGTGGCGGGGTCTGGCCGGGAGTGATGGTGAAGGTCTGCGATCCGGAAACCAGGGCGCCGTTTGCCACCAAGACCTGCGCGGTTCCCGCATTTGTCAGGAGGCTTGCTGGTACGGTGGCCTGCAGTAGAACAGCGCTCTGGAACTGCGTGGCCAGGTTGGTGGTGTTCCAAACCACCACGGACGAGCTGGAGAAGTTGGAACCGGTTGCCTGCAGCGTGATGCTGCCCGAGCCCGCCTGGGCGGTATTCGGCGAGATGGAGGTCAGCACCGGCGTGAGCAACGGGGTGCCGCTGACATGGACGGTGAGGCTGGCGATGGCGGAGTTCGTGGTGAGGTCGACGAGGAAGAACTGCAACCCGTCGGTTACCCAGTTGCCCGTGGGCACCGAACCGCTCGGCCCCAGCGTGCCGGTCATTGGATTCCCGGTCGGGGACCCGATGAGTATCACCAACTGGGTATAGCCCGGTGCATTCCAGGTCAGCGTGGTCATGCCTGCGCCAGTGCCGGAGATGATCGGATTCGGATTCGCGGTGAAAGTGATTACGGTCGGTGGCGGGGGCTGAGTGATCGTAAAGGGCTGCGATCCGGAAACCAGGTTGCCGGTGGCCACCGAGACCTGCGCGGTTCCCGCACTGGTCAGGAGGCTGGCGGGTACGGTAGCCTGCAGCAGAGCGGCGCTCTGGAACTGCGTGGCCAGGCTGGTCGTGTTCCAGACCACCACCGACGAGCTGGAGAAGTTGGAACCGGCCGCCTGCAGCGTGACACTGCCGGAGCCCGCCTGCGCGGAGTTCGGCGAAATCGAAGTCAGGACTGGTGGGAGAGACGGGACACCGCTGACGTGGACGGTGACGCTGGCAATCGCGGAGTTTGCGGTGAGGTCCACGAGGAAGAACTGCATCCCGTCGGTTACCCAGGTACCCGTGGAAACTGAACCAGCAGGTCCCAGAGTGCCGGTCATTGGATTCCCGGTTGGCGACCCGATGACGATCACCAGTTGGGTATAGCCTGGTGCGCTCCAGGTCAGCGTGGTCATGCCTGAGCCACTTGCGGAGATGATTGGATTCGGACTGGCGGTGAGAGTGACAAGCACGGGAGTGACCGTAAGTTGGAACGACGCCGTGCTGCTGGCGCCGGTGGAGTCCGTCACTTCGATCTGAAAGCTGTAGGCGCCGGATGCGGATGGCGTCCCGGAGATGACTCCTGTGGATGAATTGAGGGATAATCCACCGGGCAGATTCCCGCCGGTCACGGCCCAGGTGAACGGCGCGACACCACCGGTGACGAAGCCCGCAAGGGGGGTGGAGTATGCTCCGCCCACGTATCCGAATGGCAGAGTGCCGCCGGAAAGCACGATTGAGACAATCCTTGTCGGGTCGGTGGCCGTCGCCGAAGCCGAACCTCCGCCGGACAGGGTGACCTGGTTGGTCACTTGCGCTGGCGCATTGGAGGCGACATTCACTGTTACCGTGATCGGCGGGTAACTGGCGTCACTGTTCAACACGTCGCTGCGGCTGCACGTGCCGTCCTGACAGCTCCAACCGGTGCCCGCCATGCCGACCAGCGTTAACCCCGCCGGGATCGCTTCGCTCACCGTCACCGTACCGCTGCTCGGCCCCGCCGTGAACGCGTTGCTTACCACAACGGTGTAGGTAGCGTTCGTTTGTCCCTGCGTGAAGCTTCCCGCATGCGTCTTGGTGATGGTGAGCATGGGCGGCACGGACAGCAGCGGCGTCAGCAGACGGATCACATTGTTATTGGTGTCGGAGACGTAGACCTTGCCGTCCAGACCAACGTTGACAGCCATGGGCCCGTTAAGCAGCGCACTGGTGGCCAGTCCCCCGTCGCCGTTGTAACCCGGATTGTCCAGGCCTATGCCGGCGATGGTGTGGATGGTTCCATCGATGGTAACTTCACGGACAATGTTAAACTCGCTGTCGCACAGGAAGATCTCGCCGGCGGCGTCCACATCCACGCCGAACACCGCATCCAGCACGGCCTGTGTTGCCGGCTCCCCGTTGCCGTTGTCCCAGCCGGAGGCGCCTTCCTGCCCTGCCACGGTGGTCAATATGCCATTGGTGCCGACCTTACGAATCTGGTGGGCGTGTTGGTCCGTGAAATAAATATTGCCTGCTGCGTCCAGGCCCACGGCGCTGGGGTTGTACAACTGTGCATTCGTCGCCAGGACGCCATCGGCGGAATAGCCATATGTGCCGTTTCCCGCCACTGTGGAGATGATGCCGTTGGCGGCCACTTTGCGGATCACGCTGCTGAGGGGTTCGGCGAAGAAGAGATTGCCGCCCGAATCCACGCGCAGACCCTCGGGACTGCTGAGCTGGGCGAGCGTCGCCTGGCCTCCATCACCCGAATAGCCGGGAGTGCCGGTGCCGGCGATGGTGGTGATGGTGCCGCCCGGAGTCACCTTGCGGATTTTGCGGTTGCCGTAGTCCGCAATATAGATGTTACCCGCGGCGTCCACTGCCACGCCCCGGGGTCCACTCAACATGGCGTTGATTGCGGGGCCTCCGTCGCCCGATTGACCCGGGGCGCCGGTACCCGCCACGGTGGTGATGATGCCACTCGGCGTGACCTTGCGGACGCAGTTGTTTCCCGAGTCGGCGATGTAGAGATTTCCGTTTGCGTCCACCGCGACCCCGTTGGGGGCGTTGGCGGTAGCGGAGGTGGCCATCCCTCCGTCGCCCGAATAGCCCTGGACGCCATTCCCGGCGACCGTCGAGATGTTGTACGCGTTCCCCGTTGCCGGCGCGACGATGAACGGGGTGGAGTAGACCGAGACCGGTCCCCCGGTGTCCTGAATGGTGATGGACACGCTGGCCAGCGAAGCGATCAGGGCCGCGGGCACGGTTGCCGTCAACTGCGTCGCGCTGACGAAGTTGGTGGCCAGAGGCGATCCGTTCCACTCCACCACCGATGCGGCGACGAACCCCGTACCGTTGACCGTCAGGGTGAAGGTCCCCCCGCCTGCCACGGCGGCGGCCGGACTGACGCTGGTAATCGCGGGCGGCACGGCAAACCAAACGCTCGCGACAATCGTGCCGGAGACGGAAACGGTTTGGAGGCCCACCACGGAGGTGTCGAGACCCATCGCCCACGTGCCCGGAGTCAGCGCGAGGCCCCCCGTGCTGGTGGGGGCAAGAGCGTACACAAGCGACCCGCCAGGGAATACTACGCCCATGGACGTCCCGGCCCATCCCCCTCCGTCGGTGTGGTTCATGGTCGATCCCAGCGCGATTTTCCCAAACACATCTTCCGTGCCCGGGTTGAGCGTGACGCGCACTTCGAGCTCGGTGGCGCCCTGCGGCACGGCGATATTGAAAAGCCCGACGCCGAGATAGCATTCCGGCAGCAAGCCGGAGCCCGTGCAAGTGTACTCTCCGTTGCTGGAGAACGTAGCGGGTTGTCCGGAAGTCAGCGTCTCCTGACCCGGCAACTGTGACACGGCAGCGGCAAGCGTTGCCAGCAGGATCGCACTACGCAATGTCGTGGTGCGACGCCCCGCGGAAACTGGAAGAAGAGAGAAGGCCCGAAGAAAACGGATACTATCGCCGGACATGTGTAATCCCCTTGAACCCGGAAACACTGGACAACACGGGAATGACACCTGTGCGCCGCGGGCCATATTGCATACAACCCGCGGATTCAATACTCCTCGCGGGTCGGACCGCCGGACGCACCAGTGGCGCGGCGGTGATTTGAACAATGCCCTGCCGGGGAGACTGCTTCCATTATTCTCCTCGGGGAAGGCGACCGCAAGGGGCAAGACGCGACACCGCCCGTTCCTGAACTCGTGGAAGGATGAGCGCAACGCGCTCCAGTCTCTCGCGTCACGGGCCGGGTTTATCGCCCGCGCCGTCTGCCGACAGGAGCGGCCCGGGTCGCGCGGGTCCCTCAGAAGTGCGCGTCATCAGCCCGCCGCACGCCGAGCAGACCGGCGTGTCGCTCACCGTCGGATCATACTGCAGCGCATACCTGATGGAGGTAGCGAAGCTGTCCATGAGCCCGGAGATGGTGTAGCCCTCGTGCCCGGCGATGGAGTTGTGGCCAGAGCGGCCTTGCCTCCGTCAGGCCCAGCCCTTTTCTACTAACTGCCCATGGGCTGCCAGAACGTGAGGCTGTGGGAACATCTTCTGCTTGCGAGCATTCCAGTTGTGCACAAGGGTGACGGCGAGATCCGGATCGGTGGTGGCTTTGGGATCTTCGCGCAATACCCAGTGGACAGTGCTCAACAGCTCCATGCCGTGGGGACTCTCGAATCCTTCGATTAGTTCGCTGACGCGGTTGATTCGATCCATCGTGGCAGTATCGCCGACAAGGAAGTTGGAGGCGTCGGTCACGGCCTCCGGAAGAACACGAATGGATGCCCCCCCGGCTTCTGTCACCGTATCCCCGGATGAAGTGACCCTCCATGCGTTGAAGGACGTAATTCAGCTCTTCAGCGTATGGACCATACTGCTGCTTAACGAACTTGAGCTTGAGCGGCTGGCCTGCAATCTGCAAGAAGTAGGCCAGCTTCTGAATTTCAAGAAGAGTAAGGCGATAGCCGGGAACATCGTAGTCCAACATCATTCTGATCAGGGCGGCCCGGTTCTGATTCATCCGGGGGCGAGCGGTGGCAACTACCATATCCTCCACCGCGGGTGCGCCCTCGGGGGTGAATAAGAGCACCCTGACGTCCGGCAGCACGGAAAGCGCGCTTACGATCTTTGGGCGAACCTCATCCCAGTCCAAGCCGCCATTGCCACACCCGAGTGGAGGGATCGCTACGGACGGGATGTCTTCCCGCCGTATGACTTCAACAAGATCGACCAGTCCGGCCGTGATGTCGTCCATGCGGGACTTGCCTTTCCAGTGCCGTTTGGTCGGAAAGTTGATGATGAACTGAGGGTTGCCAAGCCGATTCGTCGGGACCACGAACATCTTGCCGGGAGCGACTGCGCCATGTTCGCAGGCGCGCCGATAGAGCTCATAGTTTCGGGGAAATGCCTGCTTGAACTGAAGGGCGATGCCCTTCCCCATCACACCTGCCGTATTGACGGTGTTGACGAGCGCGTTGACGTCGGCGTCCAGGATGTTCCCCTTCGTCAGCTCAACCATCGTCGTCTTTCAGCAATACCACGAACCCTTGACCGCTACCACCGGGCGATGTTCCGCGCTTCGAAGAATCTCATTCACCTGTTCGGCCAAGGCCCTGTCGATCACCCCGATGTGCGCGACCAGTTCCAAGGAAAGAAGTCGTGAACGAGGAACTCAGCCTGGCGGCGGCGTTTGCGATCCCCGTCCTCCTCCGTGTCATTCCACCACCGGGACTCCATGATCTGCCAGTCGATTTTGTCCAGGTCCGCGAGGTCTTCGTAGAAGGCAGAATACGCCAACTCTGCGTGCCCTTCCGTAAAGGTGAAAGCGAGACCGCTGCGGCAATGGACTCCGCGGTGCTGACCAGGTGAACCACCGGACGCTGGCCGTCGCGGTATTGCTCGACGTAACCACCGTGAATTGAGTAGAGCATCGGGGAGCGCGGAGCAAAATAGAAAGGAACGTAGTCAGCCAGTGTTCCGCCCTGGCACGTGGAAACCCGGCGCCGCGCTCTCCGTTCTTTTATGTGGTTGTGAGCAATGCCCACGCTCACCAGTTGCCGCTCCGCCATCGCCCGATCACAGTACAACCCGCCGTGCTGTATGATCGCCTTCAGATTGCGAACATGAGTGATGTGGAAGATGTCGGTCACGTGCGCCTGATCGGCCTTGATCACGAGCGGAGACGAATGCGGCTATGCCGCGCTGTGGGGCAGGTTGTCAACCTGCGGCGGGTTGGTAACCCGTCTGCCGAAGCCGGTTGGCAACCGGCCGCAGGATGCCATCCTGCCCCACAAAAACCTGTGCCTAGCTGCAGCCGCTGGTACCGCCGCAGTTCTCGCACTTGTAGCAACTGCCGTTGCGCGTCATCAGCCCGCCGCATTCCGAACAGACCGGCGCGTCGCTTACCATCGGATCGAACGGCAGCGCCTGCTGCGGCTCCGGCTCGGTGGGACGCAGCACCTGCGCGTCGCCCGCCTCCGTCACCAGCGCGTACTCCGGTCCCAGAAACCGCGCGCCCAGCCAGCGGAAAATGTAATCCATGATCGACTTGGCGTAGGGGATCTGCGGATTGCCCGTCCACCCGCTCGGCTCGAAGCGCACGTGGCTGAACTTGTCCACGAAGAACTTCAGCGGCACCCCGTACTGCAGCGCGTAGCTGATGGAGGTGGCGAAGCTGTCCATGAGCCCGGAGATGGTGGAGCCCTCCTTGGCCATGGTGATGAACACCTCGCCGGGCATGCCGTCTTCGTACAGGCCCACCGTGATGTAGCCCTCGTGGCCGGCGATGGAGAACTTGTGCGTGATGGACTGCCGCTCGTCGGGCAGCTTGTGGCGCACCGCCTTGTAGACGATCTTCTCCGGTGCAGCCGGCTGCGCCGGCGCCGCGGTTTTCTTCCCGTCCTTGTTGCCGGCGGTGTTGAGCGGCTGCGTGCGCTTGGAATTGTCGCGGTAGATGGCCACGGCCTTCAGCCCCAGACGCCAGCTTTCGACGTAGGCGTCCATGATCTCTTCTACTGTAGACTCTTCCGGCATGTTGATGGTCTTGGAAATGGCGCCGGAGATGAACGGCTGCACCGCCGCCATCATGCGCACGTGGCCCATATGGTGGATGGAGCGCTTGCCGTTCTGCGGACGAAAGCTGCAATCGAACACGGCCAGGTGCTCGTCCTTCAGCCCCGGCGCGCCCTCGATGGTGCCGGTCGAGTCGATGTAGGTGACAATCTGCTCCACGTGCTCCGGCGAATAACCCAGCTTGATGAGCGCCTGCGGAACGGTATTGTTCACGATGCGGATCAGGCCGCCGCCCACCAGCTTCTTGAACTTCACCAGGGCGAGATCCGGTTCGATACCGGTGGTGTCGCAATCCATCATGAAGCCGATGGTGCCGGTGGGAGCGATCACCGTGGTCTGCGAATTGCGGAACCCGGCCTGTTCGCCCAGCGCGTAGGCGTCGTGCCACACCTTCTCGGCGGCCTCGTACAGATCCCGCGGCACGCGCTTGTTGTCGAGCGCGTGGACGGCCCGGCCGTGATTCAGAATCACGTCCAGGAACGATTGCTCGTTCACCGCGTAGCCGGGGCAGGGGCCCACCGCCTCGGCGATGCGCGCGCTGGTGAGATAGGCCTGGCCGCACATGACGGCGGCAAGGGCGCCCGCCCAGTCGCGGCCCTGCGGCGAATCGTAAGGAATGCCCATGAACATCAGCAGCGCGCCCAGATTGGCGAACCCCAGTCCCAGCGGCCGGAAGTCGTGCGAGTTCCTGGCGATCTTCCCGGTGGGATAGCTGGCGCTGTCCACGAGGATCTCCTGCGCGAGGATCACCGTGTCGCAGGCGTGCCGGAAAGCCTCCACGTCGAACTCGCCGCCGGGCCCCACGAACTTCATCAGATTCAGCGAGGCCAGGTTGCAGGCGGAATCGTCCAGGAACATGTACTCCGAGCAGGGGTTGGAGGCGTTGATGCGGCCGGTCGCTTTGGAGGTGTGCCAGCGGTTCACCGTGGTGTCGAACTGCATGCCCGGATCGCCGCACTGCCACGTCGCCTCGGCGATGCCGCGCAGCAGATCGCGCGCCTTGTAGAGTTTCTTCGGCTGACCGCTGGCGACGGAGCGCGTCCACCAGTCGCGATCGTCCACCGCCGCTTCCATGAACTCGTCGGTCACCCTCACGGAGTTGTTGGCGTTCTGGAAGAAGATGGAGCTATAGGCGTCGCCGTCGATCGATGCGTCGTAGCCCGCGTCGATCAGCGCGTGCGCCTTCTTCTCTTCCTTCGCCTTCGAGTAGATGAATTTCTCGATGTCCGGATGATCCGCGTTGAGGATCACCATCTTGGCCGCGCGCCGCGTCTTGCCGCCGCTCTTGATGACGCCCGCGAACGCGTCGAAACCCTTCATGAAGCTCAGCGGCCCCGAAGCTTTCCCGCCACCCGAAAGCAACCCGTTCTCTTCGCGCAGGGTGGAGAGATTGGTGCCGGTCCCCGAACCCCACTTGAACAACATGCCTTCGGTCTTGGCCAGATCCAGAATGGACTCCAGCGTGTCGCCCACGGAGTTGATGAAGCAGGCCGAACACTGTGGCCGGCTCTCGCCCTTCTTCAACGGCACAATCGCGTCGGAGGCCTCGTCCCAGTACCAGCCGTAGCCCCGCGCCTCCTTCACGCCGACGTTGAACCAGACCGGCGAGTTGAAACACGCCTTCTGGGTCAGCATCAGGTGGGCCAGCTCATTGCGGAAGTTCTCGGCGTCGGCGGGCGTGCGGAAGTAACGTCCCGTCTGTCCCCAGTCCGCGATGGTGTCCACCACCCGATGAACCAGTTGGGCGACGCTGCGCTCCCGGTCCGGCGAGCCGGCCTTCCCGTAGAAGTACTTGCTCACCACGATGTTGGTGGCCGTCTGTGACCAGTCCGCTGGCACGTCGACATCGGTCTGTTCGAATATGATCTCGCCTTTGTCGTTGGCGATGGCCGCGTTGCGCTGTTCCCATTTCAACTCGTCGTATGGCGTCCGGCCGGGATCGAGTTTTTGCGTGAAGTATCTCGGGAAGGTAACGCCAATGCGCTGCGAGGCCGGAAGCGGCCGTTTCCCGTGCCTGAGCTCGCCCACCCGGGTGCTGAGGTCAACGCTGAGTTGTCCCATCTTCTTTTACTCCTGGAGACTCTGTCAGATTCTCGGGGGGATCTGACGATTTTCGCAAATCCCCGGGCCTTCCGCTCGTGCCTGTTAGGAAACCACTAAGCCAGGGACGTACTCGCAATCATGACCCAATATGTAGTGGCGCGTCAAGAACTTTATCTATTAGATGTACAGTACGTTGCGAAGATGCGGGCCATGGCCGTCGGACTTGCTCCGTTCCGGGCACGCTGCGAAAACTGGTTCCATGTGTCCCAGTGACACACCCCGCCACAGTCCGCCTTGGTCCCTGGACGGCCGGGCACCCGTAACTTGTTGATAAATGGTACCAGGACCATGGCTCCAGGATTGCTCACATGAGAAGTGAATTGATTGAGGTAACTCTCTAAACCTGCCCTCTGATTGCAACGAGTAGGACAACGAAGCGAGCAGGAGCGAAAACGGCGTGCTTGCGGGAGCCGGTGTTCAATCTTTGGCTTGCTCCTTCGGAATTCTGCTGGTTGCATCAGAGGGGCTTTTTTTTAGGTCGCCGCACTCATCTTTAGTAGTAAACCGAGCTTGCCACGGATCCCGGGAAACGGCGGATGCTGGCTGGTACAGGAATTGAAGGACGCGGGCCTGGCCAGGTTCAAAATCAGCGCTGCCGCAGCCGGGTCCAGCCCGTCCCGGGCAGGACGCATCGGACGCTGGTCGCCCTATCCAGCCTGCGAGATCAGCGGTCCGATGCGTTCGTCTTCCCTCCCAGCGACCGCCTGCCGACGCGCACGGCTCGTAACGTCATGCAAAATAAGGACATCGGTACCGAGCCGCGACAGTTACGGCGCGGTCCGGCGAATGTCTCGTCCCGGACAGCACTTGATTCACGTGCTGGCGATGATTATACTGGCTTTTCTTGCTGCGGTGCAGTCTGGCATGATCGCTCGGGAAGAATTCGATCCACTGGGGCCCCAACGGGAGGCGGCGATGTTCTACGGTCTCTTTCTGCGCGGCCACTCGGCGGAGGCCTTGCGCCGCGACATTGACGTTCCCAAGCCGGTGCTGGACAAGTGGCTCAAACGCCGCTACGAACCGAGCTTCCGCGACACCATCCACCGTATCTACTCCTACCGCAAGCAGGTGCTGGCCATCTTCGACGAGCTGGTGCTCTACGAGAAGGTCAGGGTGCGGGTTCAGTAGCGGCGCGAATCCGCAGCAGAGATTCCCACAGCGGGGCCACCAGATCGAGCCGGAGCGCGTTGGGGCCGTCGGAGAGGGCGCGTTCGGGCGCCTCATGCACTTCGAAGAACACGCCATCCACCCCGGCGGCGACGGCGGCGCGTGACAGCGGCGCGATGAACTGCGGCTGCCCGCCGGAGACCGTGCCGGCGGCGCCGGGCGTTTGGACGCTATGGGTGGCGTCGAAAATTACCGGCCAGCCCGACTCGCGCATGATGGCCAGCCCGCGCATGTCAACCACCAGATTGTTGTAGCCGAATGACGAGCCGCGTTCGGTGAGCAGCACCCGCGAGTTGCCGGTAGAGGCCACCTTCTCCGCGGCCAGGTGGATGTCGTGCGGCGCCACGAACTGCCCTTTCTTGATGTTCACCACGCGTCCGCTGCGGCCCGCTTCCACCAGCAGATCGGTCTGGCGGCACAGGAAGGCGGGGATTTGCAGGATGTCCACGGCTTCCGCCGCCGGCCCCACCTGAGATACATCGTGAACATCGGTGAGCACCGCGTAGCCTTCGGCGCGCAGCCCGGCGAGAATGCGCAGGCCCTCGGCGAGCCCGGGCCCGCGCCAGGAATCGCCACTGCTGCGGTTGGCTTTGTCGAAGGAGGCCTTGAAGACGAAGGGCCCGAGGATCCGCTTCAGCTCCTGCGCGAGGAAATGGACGTGCTCCTCGCTCTCAATCACGCAGGGGCCGGCGATGGGCACAAGCGGGCAGCCGCGCCCGAACGCCATCGGCACGCCGGCGGAGGTGGTGAGCTCAACCATGTTCGGCGTGCGTGAGCTGCTGGTGAACGTGTTCGCCGCCGTGCGGCCTCTGTTTGTGATGGCGCAAAGCCGCGCCGATGAACGCGCGGAAGAGCGGGTGCGGCTCCATCGGCTTCGACTTGAACTCGGGATGGAACTGGCAGCCCAGATACCACGGATGGTCGCGGATCTCGCAGATCTCCACGTAGGTGCCGTCGGGTGTCTGTCCGGTGAGACACAGGCCGCGTTCGGTCAGCACCTTCTCGAAATCGCGGTTGAATTCGAAGCGATGGCGGTGACGCTCGCTGATCTGGTCGGCGCCATAAGCCGCGCGCGCGAAACTGCCTTCGGCCAGACGGCACGGATACGCGCCCAGGCGCATGGTGCCGCCCAGCTCGTCCACGCCCTTCAACTCGCGCAGCTTGTAGATGACGCGGTACGGCGCCGCCGGGTCGAACTCGGTGGAGTTGGCGCCCTTCAGCCCGCACACGTTGCGCGCGTATTCGATCACCATGGTCTGCATGCCCAGACAAATGCCGAAGTAAGGCACCTTGTTCTCGCGCGCGAAGCGGATGGCGTTCACCATTCCCTCCACCCCGCGTATGCCGAACCCGCCGGGCACCAGAATGCCGTCGTACTTGCGCAGAGATTCCACGCAGCCCGGCCAGTCGAGTTGTTCGGCCGCGATCCACTCGATGTTGACTCGCGTGCGGTGCGCCAGACCGCCGTGCAGCAGCGCTTCCTTCAGGCTCTTGTAGGAATCTTCGTACCCGACGTATTTGCCCACCAGACCGATGGTCACCTGATCGGTGGGGTTCTGCATGCGCTCGATCATGCCGGTCCAGTGGCTGAGATTGCGGACGGGCGCGTCGATCTTCAGCAGGTCGAGCAGGATCTCGTCCACGCCCTGCTCGGCGAACACCAGCGGGATCTCGTAAACCGACTCGACGTCGCTGGCGGTGATCACCGCGTCCACGTCGACGTCGCAGAACAACGCGACTTTTTCCTTGAGGTCCTTCGACAGCGGATGGTCGCTGCGGCACATCAGCACGTCGGGCTGAATACCGATGGCCCGCAGCTCCTTCACGCTGTGCTGGGTGGGCTTGGTCTTGAGCTCCTGCGCGGCGGCGATCCAGGGCACCAGGGTGACGTGCACGAAGGCGGTGTTCTCGCGGCCCAGCTCGTGCCGCAACTGGCGGATGGCTTCGAGAAACGGCAGCGATTCGATGTCGCCCACGGTGCCGCCGATCTCCACGATCACCACGTCCACGCCTTCCGCCACCTTGCGCGCGGCGGCCTTGATTTCGTTGGTGACGTGCGGGATCACCTGCACGGTCTTGCCCAGATAATCGCCGCGGCGCTCGCGCGAGATGATGCGCTCGTAGATCCGGCCCGAGGTCAGGTTGTTGGCCTGAGTGAGCGGCGCGTGGGTGAAGCGCTCGTAGTGGCCCAGATCGAGGTCGGTCTCGGCGCCGTCGTCGGTGACGAAGACTTCGCCGTGCTGGAAGGGGCTCATGGTGCCCGGGTCGACGTTGAGGTAGGGGTCGAACTTCTGCAGGGTGACGCGCAGGCCGCGGCTCTCCAGCAGGCAGCCGATGGAGGAGGCCGCGATTCCCTTGCCCAGCGAAGAGACCACGCCGCCAGTTACAAAGATGTATTTCGCCACGTCAATGAACTCCTTCCGCGCGCAGTGCAGTCACTTCGAACAGGGCCGAAGCGCGTTCCAGATCGTCGGGCGTGTCGACGCCCAGCGAGTCGTACTCGGTTTCCGCGACGCGGATCCGGTAGCCGTTCTCGAGAGCGCGTAATTGTTCCAGCTTCTCGGCTTGTTCCAGCGGTCCTGTCGGCAGATCCGAATAGCGCAGCAGGAAATCCCGCCGGTACACGTAGAGGCCAATATGTTTGAAGTGCACCGTGCCGGCGCCTTCGCGCTGGTACGGAATGGGGTGCCGGGAAAAGTAGATGGCGTTCCCGGCGAGGTCGGTGACCACCTTCACCACGTTGGGATTGGCGACCTCGGCGGGGTTCTCGATGCGCCGCTTGAGCGTGCCCATGGGAGCTTCGTCGTCGTCGCAGAGGGCCACGACAGCGGCGTCGATGGCCGCGGGATCGATGAGCGGCTCGTCGCCCTGGATGTTGACGATGATCTCGGCCGCCTCCACCGACGCGACTTCGGCGATGCGGTCGGTGCCGGAGGCGTGATCGGCGCGGGTCATGCGCACCGGCGCTCCAAACGCGCGGGCGGCAGCCTCGATGCGCGGGTCGTCGGTGGCGATCAGGATCTTCGTGAGGTAGCGTGCCTGCGACGCACGCTCGTAGACGTGCTGCAGCATGGGCTTGCCGGCGAGAGGGGCGAGTGCTTTACCTGGAAATCTGGAGGAGGCGAACCTGGCAGGAATAATGCCCAGGATTCTGGTCGGCACAGTCGATTATAGCATGGGGGTGCGGGGGGTCGACGTCCGGTTCGGGCTATCGGGCGTGGCTTCCTCACCCGGTCTTCACTTATCGGTTTCGAGGATTCCGTAGTCGGCCTCGCGGAGCCCGTCTTCGTACTCCTCCCTGGCGTCCTGAGCAGCGTCCCTGGCTTCCTCTTCCGCGAAACCAGCCTGTTCCCAGAGATCCCATGCATGGACCGAGTGGTCCGGCGTGGCCAGTGCCTCTTCCGCGCGAATGGCCGCCACCCATTTGTCCACTGCGTCCTTGTACGCTTGCCTGCGACGATCCAGTTCGGCGTTGTCCATAGGTAGCGATATTGTAGGACAAGAATGATGTCAGATTGATGTCGAGCGGATTTCGGACGGCCCTCACGGCATGGACGCGCGAGGACAACTTGAGGAGCCGGCAGACGCCGTCAGAGTTTCGCTGAGCCCAATCCAGGCAGCTCAGACCACTCCCGGCGCGTAGCGAGCGAGAACCTTCCGGGCTTTTGGATTGCGTTCATAGATCATAGAATGCAGATACGGCCAGTACTCCGAAACGAGCAGGCCGCCAGTCCCCTGCATGTTCGCTCGGACAAAAGACGCTGTCTTCAGAACCCTGTGTTGTCGGAAGTCGGACAAAAAGATCGGCGATTCAAGACGGCACACGCGCGCGATTTCTCCGGCGACACACGTCCCATCTCTCCACCCTGCCGCGCCCTCCTCAAGCTTGTGGCCGGAGAAGCGGAACACGTCCGTAACGGCACAAGCCGGGTACCCTCGGTACATCAGCAGAAGGTCGCCATGAGTGACTCGCTTCGACAGTGCCCAGCTTAGCCGCGCGCCTTTGTCGAGGTACAACCATTGGCCCTTAATCGCCACTTGAATCCAAACCTTGAACGGCGCTCCGAAGAACCGCTTTAGCTCGACTACGTCGATATGGTCCGGCGCACCAGGCCAATCGTGATCCCAGCACACGATACAATCACATTCCTTCGCGTCGTGCTCATGTGCTCTGAAGTTGCTCGATCTGAATTCAAACTCGATCCTCACCCGCTTTTCGCGGTCGCCAGCGTGCCGGTAGGCGATGCAATCGGGATAGGCGGCGCGGATCTTCTCGATTCGGAATTGCAGCCGCTTCGCGATTCGCTAGAACAGGAACACCACGCCCAACTCGTTCTCGGGAGCATACTGAAGCGGCGCGTTCTTGAGCGGCAACGGGCGCTCGGAAGGCCTCATCAGGGAAAGTCTATCAGCGTGGCGGGTAGGATGGGACCACGAAGATCGCATTACTTGGCTCGGCAAACCGCTTGCCGGCCACGCGGTTATACTAAAGGTATGAAGACGGCGATCTCCATTCCGGACGAGGTGTTTCAGGGAGCCGAGCGGCTTGCCCGCCGTACGAGGAAGTCGCGGAGCCAGGTGTTCAGCGATGCGGTAAGAGAGTACGTGGCTCGACACGATCCGGACGAAGTGACCGAAGCGATGAATCGAGTCTGCGACGAGGTAGGGAATACATCGGACCCGTTTGTCTCAGCCGCCGCTCGCCGGCTTCTTGAGCAGGTTGAATGGTGATCTCTCAGGGCGAGATCTGGTGGGCGGATCTCCCCGTTCCAATTGGTTCAGGCCCGGGCTATCGCAGGCCTGTGGTCGTCGTCCAGGGAGACGCTCTCAATCGAAGCCGAATCGCCACGGTCGTATGCGTGCCACTGACCGCGAATCTAAGGTGGGAGGGCGCGCCGGGGAATGTCTCTCTTCCGGCACGCTTGACCCACCTTCCAAATGACTCGGTCGCGAACGTCTCTCAAATACTGGCGATGGACAGGAGTCTCCTGACGGAGTGCGTGAGCAAACTGTCCCGCGCCCGATTCGAGTTGGTGCTGGCAGGGATCGACGTTGTCCTCGGAAGGTAGACGGTGCCTGCGATGAAAAACCAAAAGCTGGAAGTGGTGCGCGGGAGCGGCAATGTCTTTCGCGACCTCGGGCACGAGAACGCGGACGCGGAGCAATGCAAGGCCATCCTGGCCGCCGAGATCATCAAGGCGCTGAATCCGGAACACCTGACGGTGCGCGCCGCGCACGGCCGCACAGGAATTGCGGCGGCCGACTTCTCGCGCATCCGCAACGCGGACCTCGGGCGGTTCACCGTTGATCGCCTCATCTCGATCCTCAACCGGCTCGGGTCGCGCGTGGAGGTGAAGGTCCGGGTGCATCGCACTGAGACAGTCGCGCAGGAGGCGCGGGCGTGAAGGTAAGGTAGGTTGGACTTGGGAGTTTGATTGTTTTACAGCGGCTATCGGCGCGGGTCCTTTCGCGCCGCTGGTGCGCGCACGAAGGTGACGGGAAGATTATAGACCTGGCGGAAATGGTCGGCCACGCGCTCGGCGGCCCAGATCTCGAGGTCCACGTCGGCGGAAGAGCGCAAGCCGATCACCACCGCGCCATCGCGCGGGACGGCCTCCATCGACTCCACGCGTTGTTCATGGCCGCGGTCCAGCGAATCGGCCACCCGCAGCAGCGGCGTGAGCAGGAGAACTCCTCGCCGGTCCTCCGCGGCGAGGGTTTCAAACGCGGGATGACGCGGCGCGGGCATGGACTTGCGGTGATAGCGGCAGAGCAGCGAAATCAGGCGCCGCTCGTCGTCGGTGAACCCGGGCATGTCGGAGTTCACCACCAGGTACTGGGAGTGTTTGTGATGGCTGGAATCGCTGACGAAGTGCCCGATGTCGTGCAGGAAGCCGGCGGCCTCGAGCAGGCGGCCGTAGGGCGGCGGCAGGCGGTGCAAAGGCTCCAGTTGATGGAACAGTTCGCCGGCGAGAGCGGCAACCTTGCGCACATGGGGGATGGACACGCCATAGCGGCGGGCCATTTCCTCCACGGTACGGCGCTGGTCGCGGCTGAGGGTGGCGAGTTCACGGCCCGCGCCGCGCGCAAACAGATCGGCGATGATCCCTTCGCGAACGCCCGCAGAGGAATGGTACAGCGCCGGCGCCTGAAACAACTCCAGAGTTCGCAGAAATACGGCGGTGCCGGCGACAATGATCTCGGCGCGCCGCGGACCGATCCCCTGCGCCTTCCTGCGCGCCGCCAGACCTTGCGTGGAGATCTCACCGAAGAAGCGCCGGACCTGGGCGGTGGTTGCCCGGAGGCGGTCCGCGGCATCCCGGCGGGGCCGGGGGATGCGATTGACGGCGCACACCACCGCGGCGGCGGTAGCGGAGGTGGCGATCACGCGGTCGAACTGGCGCGGGCCGATGCGCCGCAGGGCGGGTGCGATCTTCTCGTCGATGTACTCGTGAATGCGGCGCAGCTCCTCGGGAGCCGGCGGATCGTGCTTGAGGAAAACCTCGGTGAGCCGCACCGCTCCGAGCGGCTTGGACCAGGCGGCCGACAAATCGCCGCGATCGCTGAGGATGAGCTCCATGCTGCCGCCGCCCACGTCCACGATAAGCAGCCGCTTCTGCGGGTGCGGCCAGCGGGCCTGCACGCCCAGATGAACCAGCCGCGCTTCCTCCTGGCCGGAGATGGTTTCCACGCGGCTGCCGAGGGCCACCGAAGCGCGATCCAGAAACTCACTCTGATTGCCGGCGTCGCGGACGGCGGATGTGGCCACGGCGCGCACCGCCAGAACGTCCAGCTTGCGGTACGTCTGCGCCATGCTCCCGAGCACCTGCGCCACAAGCTGCATGGCGTCCTCGCTGATGCGGCCATACTGGAAGACGCTGGCGCCCAGACGGGTCACCTGACGCTCTTCGGCGAGTACGCGGGTCTCTCCCGAAGCGTCGACTTCGGCGGCCAGCATCCGTACCGAGTTGCTGCCGATGTCGACAGCGGCATAGCGCGGCATGCACCTATGGTATGAGAATTGGGGGACACGCGGCGACAAGCCGCGGTTTTGCGCGTCCGGCAGGAACAAGGCTCTCGCCGCGTGTCCGCCACCTACTTGCCGATGCAGAACGTGGAGAAGATGCGGTTGAGAATATCGTCAGCCGTGGTGGCGCCGGTGATGGCGTCAATGGGCCGCAGGGCCGCGTAGAGGTCCAGCAGCAGCATCTCGTGGGGGATGCCGACTTCCGCGGCGCGGCGCGCGTTCGCGAGCGCCTCCAGGCTCTCCCGCAACAGCGTTTCGTGGCGCAGGCTGGTGATGAAGCCTGATTCCTGATGGTCCGCTCCAGCCGGTGTGAGCTTCTGGATGACGCGTTCGGCGAGTGCGGCAATGCCCGCGCCGGTCAGCGCGGAGACAGCCTCGCATGGGCGGGCCGGCCCCGGCGCGCGCGGCAGGTCGCATTTGTTGCCCACCACCAGCACACGCCCCTGCGCTTCAGCGCGCGCCAGAATGTCGAGATCGGCCTGTTCGAGCGGAGCGGAGAGGTCCAGCACCACCAGGACGAGATCGGCGTCGGCCATGGCTTCGAAGCTGCGCGCGATGCCCAGTTCTTCCACGCGGTTCTCGCCCGCGCGGATGCCGGCGGTGTCCACGAAGCGCACCGGAATCCCGCGGATTTCGGCGGACTCGGAAACAGTGTCGCGGGTGGTGCCGGGGACCTCGGTGACGATGGCGCGATCCTGGCCGAGCAGCGCGTTGAACAAACTGCTCTTGCCCACGTTGGGCTTGCCCACGATGGCCAGCGTAAACCCGGAGTGTACCAGCTTGCCGTACGCGGAGGAGGCCAGCAGCCGCTCGATGCCCTCGTGCACGGGGGCGAGTCGCGCCAGGATATCGATCGTGGAGGCCACCGCAACATCGTCCTCGGCGAAATCGATGCCGGCTTCCAGCAGGGCGATCAGTTCCAGCAGCTTCTCTTTCAGAGGACGGAGCCGCCGCGACACCGAGCCCTCCACCTGCTGCGCGGCCACGCGCGCCTGATAGAGAGTGGTGGCGTCAATGAGGTCGCGGACCGCCTCGGCCTGCGGCAGGTCGATCCTTCCGTTGAGGAACGCGCGCAAGGTGAATTCGCCCGGCTCGGCCAGGCGCGCGCCCGCGGCGACGGCGCGCTGGAGACAGAAGCGCAGAACCACCGGGGAACCGTGGCAGGAGATTTCCACGACGTCCTCCGCGGTGTAGGAACGCGGTGCGCCGAAGAACGTGACCACGGCACGGTCCACCGCGGCGCCGCTCTCGTCAACGAAATCGGCGAGCGCAGCCGTCCAGGTCTGCCAGGAGCGCTCGCCGGGGAAGCGCAGGATGGTCCCGGCGATTTCGCGGGCGCGAACGCCGGAGAGGCGCACCACGCCAATGCCCGAGCGGGCCAGCGGCGTGGAGATGGCAACGATGGTGTCGCGAAGAAGCAATGTAAGTACGACCAACCGCTCCGTCACCGTCGCGGCCCGGTAACGTCGGACAACCTACGGCCGGCGGCGGCCGCCCCGCGACGGTCCCTCGCGCCGCCCGGGGCCGCCAAAGCGACGCTCGCCGCTCCTCTCACCGCCGCCACGGAAAGACGGCGGCGGGATGATGGGCGCCGGAATCTCCTTCATGTCCGCGGGCACCACCACCACCTGGCGGTACGGTCCGGCGCCAGTGCTCTCGCTGCGCACGGCGGTCTCGTTGCGCAGGCTGAGATGGATGATGCGGCGCTCGCGGCTGCTCATCGGATTGAAGTGAAACGGCGCGCGCGTGCGCTTCACTTTTTCCGCGGCCGTGGTGGCGCTCAGACGCAACTCCTCGATGCGCAGAACTCGGTAATCGTTGGCGTCGAAGCAGAGCAGGGAGTGGTCCTCGGCGGGTATCCCGAGTACTTCCATGGCCAGATGCTCGAGCGCGAGCAGCACTTCGGCGCGGTTTTCGAGAAGAAGGTCGACGTCCGGGCCGCGGAACCGCACTACCACATCGGGGTCCTCGAAATCGGGATGAGCGTGCGCGCCCTCGGCCACGTCGAAGTGGAGCTCGAAGCCGGCGGCGCGGAGCAGGGGCTTCAGGAACGCCTCCAGACGGGGCGCAAGGTCGGCGGCGCGATAGCGCGGGCTGAATTGTCCTTCCGCGGTAGCCACTACTTCCCCTTTTTCTTTCCGCTGGTCTTCACCACCTCGACCGGCACGGGCGGCGGAGCGGGTCCGAAGCGATTCATGGCCCATTGCTGAGCGATGCCCACCAGATTTCCGGTCAACCAGTATAATACAAGCCCGCTTTGATAGTTGTAGAAGATGAACCCGAAAAACAGCGGCATGAACATCATCATCTTCGCCTGGGAGGGGTCGGTGGTCGGATTCGGGGTCATCTTCTGCACCAGGAACTGGGTGATGATGAGCACGATGGGAAGAATGCGAATGGCCAGTTGCTCGGGCTGCGAGAGATCGCTCACCCACAGCCAGTGCGCGCCGCGCATCTCGATGCTGACGTACAGCACTTTATAGAACGCGAACAGAATGGGGATCTGCGGCAGCATGGGCAGGCAGCCGCCCATGGGGTTGACCCCGTGCTTCTTGTACAACCCCATCACTTCCTGGTTCTGCTCGGCCTTGCGCGGATCCCGCAGCGAAATGCTCTTGTAGCGGTCGTTGATGGCCTTGATCTGCGGGGCCAGCGCCTGCATCTTGCGCGACGAGCGCAGGCTGGTGAAACGCAGCGGCAGCAGGAGCAGGTTGATGGCGATGGTGACCAGCACGATGGACCAGCCGTAGTTGTGGGCCACGTGTTGATCCACCCAGCGCAGCGAATAAAACAGCGGCTTGGCGAGAACCTCGAACCAGCCCCAGTCGATGAGCGTCTTGAGCCGCGGGTCGACGCTGCCGAGGATGTCCACTTCCTTCGGCCCCACGTAGGCGAGGAAGCGGATGGCGCCGCCATCGCCCACGGCCATGCCCACGTACGGCTCTTCCTTCCCGCCGGGCGCGTTGGCCACGGTATCGCTGAAAGTGTCGAGCTCGGTGGAACCCTCCTGCCGCTCCAGGAATACCGCCGCAAAGTACGTGTCCTGGATTCCGGCAAAGGAGTAATTGCCGCGGTTCGATACCGTGCCTTTCTTTGCGTCCTTGGCGGACTTTGTCTCCAGCGAGCCGTTCGGGTGGAAGGTGGAGGTGGCATTCAAATCGTAGTAGAGGGTGCGCTGCGACGTCGCCGGGTTAAACGCCGATTCGTCGCCGAACCCTCCGCGCCAGGCCAGCAGATGTGGCGCCGGTACGCCGTTCACCAGCGCCTCCGAGCTGATCTCGGAAAGATAGCTGTCCTGAGTGAAATGGAAAGACTTGCGAAACACCGAGCGGCCGTCGGAGTACTCAAAGCTGACGCCGAGCCCGTCGGCGTCCGGCCTCATCACAAACAACGCGCTGTTCGGATCGGATGTGGGCGCTTCCTTGAAGACCCAGGAAAACGGGTAGCCAACCTTCCCGACAGCGGCGGTATTCACCAGTTGCAGCGCCTTGCCCGCATGATCCCGATACTTCTTGAGCGTCCAACTCTCCACCACGCCGCCGCGGTTGGAGAAGCGGATCTCGTACAACCGGGTGTCGACGGTGAACGTCTGCTCCACGCCCGCGCTGGCAGCGGGAGCAGCGTGTGCCAGGGCCACGGCTGTCGCCGCCGCGGGAGTCGCGGGCGGCGGAGTCTCGGGCGTTTTCGCCACTTCCGCAACTTCGGTCGTCTTTGCGCTGGCCGGTTTCTGCACGGGGGGCGGAGGAGTCTTCAAAAAATAGGGGGTCAAAAACAGGACCACGCCCATCAGCAGGAAAGCAATGAGGAGACGAATCTCCATCGAGAGCTCTTTCCTGCCGCCAGGTCCCGTAGGCCCGGCCGTCCCCCGCGAATCTGCCATTTCGATTGTGTCTCCTCAGCGAACCGGATCGAAGCCGCCCTCGTGGAAGGGGTGGCACCGCAGCAGCCGGCCAATCCCCATCCCCACACCTTTTACAACGCCGTACTTCTCCACGGCGTTCAGCATATATTCCGAGCACGTTGGATAGTAGCGGCAGGCGGACGGCAACATGGGCGAGACCCAGCGCTTGTAGAAACGCAGCGACAAAATCAAGGCCTGGCGCATTGGTGAACGAGGCGGCTCACTTCCCGCTGCAACTCTTCCTGAGAGGCATCCAGCACCGAACGCCTCGGGTTAATGACAATGTCCCAGCGGCAGCCGATCTCCGGCAACCGCAACCGCAGCGATTCCCGGATTCGCCGCTTTGCCCGGTTCCTCTTCACGGCCTTCCCGAACGCCCGAGGCACCGTGAAGCCCAGCCGCGGCCCCTCGCCGGGGGCCCGATCAAGCTGGAGACAGAAAGCTGAAAAGCACCGCCCGGTAAACCGAGCTCCATCCTGATACACACGGCGGAACTCAGTGGGACGAAGGATTCTGGCGTTCTTCGGGAACCTGAAATCTGTTGGCGTACGGGACGCTGGCCGGACGGTCGAACTTACTCGGCGTTCCGGACCGCCCTCTCATCGCTCACCGACAGCTTGTGCCGGCCTTTGGCGCGGCGGCGCGCCAGCACCGCACGTCCGTCCTTACTTTTCATGCGCGCCCGGAAACCGTGCGTTTTGGCCCGTTTGCGATTGTTCGGCTGAAATGTTCGTTTTGGCATCTGATCCTGATCCCGGGCCCGGCTCGAACGCTGGACACACCACGGACAAGCTCAAAAACCAGTATACGGGCCGGGTGAAAAGGGTGTCAAACGCGGTTGACCTGGTGGTGGCGCGCGATTGGAGGGATCGGTCGACGTTTCTTCGTGAGTCCGCTATTGGGAGTGCCAACAGGAGCGGCTGTTGCTCTTGAGGATTCGCGGAGGGTACATCTTCTGCCGATACTGCGGAGCCATTCCACCTGGCCCCCGGCAGGCCGCCTTCGATCCTGAGAAACTTCGTGGCAGGCAGTTGATCGAGAATACTGGTTCGTCGCAGCGCTAACGGCCCTCACCCACGGGGCCGCGCGCGACACGGCGTTGGATGGGCACTACGAAGGACTTCGAACGGAGATGCAGGGCCTGTTCGACAGTCGTTTTGTCAAAGTTCGGGGGTGAGCACGCCGATTGGCGCGTCTCCAATTCCGTCACTCGCACAGCGCCGCCGCCATCCGCAGCGCCGCTTCCTTGCCTCTTTCGCCGATCTCGCCCACCGGGCCGGCACAGGCAGGGCAACCGCTTTCGCACGGGCAGTGCCGCAGCAGACTCGCCGCGCCCTGCAGCAACCGTGGCGCGATTCTGAACAGCGGCGCGCTCTGGCCGATGCCGCCCGGATAGTTGTCGTAGAGGAACAGGTCCGGCTCCCACACGTGCGTTTCCTCGGACACGGCGTCGGTGATGGCCGTGCCGATGTCGCGCGGATCGCACATCAGCAGCAGCGCGGCCACCGTGCGCAGTACGTTGCCCAGCCCGGTGAGGCCGTTCTGTTTTTCGGTGGGCGAGAGATCCTCGAACTGCCCAAGGAACGGCGCGGGGAAGTGCAGCCAGAAGGCGGTGGTGTGCATTTCCTGTTCGGGCATGGAGAGCTGGCCCGCGCCCACGTTCTCCATGGTGTAGAACTTCACTTTCTTGAAACCCACCACCTGGCGGTTGATGCGCACGTCGCCGTGGGCCAGCCGGATGCCGCTGTGCTCGGACGATGCGAACTGCTCCAGCTCGCGCACCTGGGTGTAGTCGATGGCGTCGGTGAAGTAGTCGGAGTCCACGCTGCGCACGTAGGCCTTGCGGCCGTCGTAATCGAAGCGCTCAACCTGGTACTGGCGCGCTTCGTGCAGGTAGATGGCTTTCTCGTGCAGGGTGGCGAGGGCCATGGGGAACGAGACCTCGCCGATGATCTTGTGCTCATCGGTGATGTCCACCACCACGAAATTGTCGCTGCTAATGCTGCGCAGGCTGACGGCGTCGGCGGGGTAGGTGTCCGAGGTCCAGTGCCACGCGCCGCCGGAGTGGTGCAGGAGGCCGGCGTCTTCGTCGAGGAAGCGGCACAGCTCGGCGACGTCGTGCGGCCCGAACTCCTCGCCATCGCGAATGGGCAGTTCGAAGGCCGCGCACTTCAGATGATTCATGAGGATTTCGAGGTTGTCCGGGTTGATGCAGGCGTGCTCGGGCGAGCGCTCGAAGAAGTATTCGGGGTGCTCGACGATGTACTGGTCCACCGGCGCGCTGGAGGCCACCATCACCGCCAGCGACGGGGTCTGGCGGCGCCCGGCGCGTCCGGCCCGCTGCCACGTGGAGGCGATGTTGCCGGGATAGCCGGCCATCACCACGGCATCCAGCGAACCGATGTCGATGCCCAGCTCGAGCGCGTTGGTGGCCACCACCGCGCGGATTTCGCCCGAGCGCAGCTTGCGTTCAATCTCGCGGCGCTCGCGCGGAAGATAGCCGCCGCGATACCCGCGCACTGCGTCGCCGGGCAGCGGCCCGCGCTCGCAGGCATCCCGCAGGTAGGTGATGAGCAGCTCGGTGGCCAGGCGGTTGTTGGCGAACACCAGGGTCTGCTGATGGCGCTCGATGAACTCCGCCGCGATGCGCCGCGTTTCCTGCAGATAGCTGCGGCGGATGCCGAGCTGCCGGTTCACCACCGGCGGATTGTAGAAGACGAAGTATTTGTCGCCCGACGGCGCGCCGTTGTTGTCGACGAGTTCGAACGGCGCTTCGGTGAGCGCATCGGCCAGCTCGCGCGGGTTGGCGATGGTGGCCGAACAGCAGACGAACTTCGGTGCGGACCCGTAGAACGCGCAAATGCGCCGCAGCCGCCGCAGCACGTTCGCCAGATGGCTGCCGTACACGCCGCGGTAGTAATGCAGCTCGTCGATGACGATGTACTGCAGGTTCTCGAACGCCTTGGCCCATTTGGTGTGGTGCGGGAGGATTCCGGCGTGCAGCATGTCGGGGTTGGTGAGCACGATGTTGGCGCGTTCGCGGATGGCCTTGCGCGCGTCCTGCGGCGTGTCGCCGTCGTAGGTGAAGGCGCGGATGGCCGACCCGGCCGCGTCGAGGGTGGCCTGCATTTCGTGCAACTGGTCTTCGGCCAGCGCCTTGGTGGGAAACAGGTAGAGGGCGCGCGCGTGCGGGTCGGCGACGATGGCGTTCAGCACCGGCAGGTTGTAGCAGAGCGTCTTGCCGCTGGCCGTGGGCGTCACCACGACGACGTTTTTGCCGGCCGCGCTGAGCCGGAAGGCGTCCGCCTGGTGGGTGTAGAGCTGAGGGATGCCGCGCGCTTCGAGCATCGCCCGCAGCGTGGGGTCGAGTTGCTCGGGCATTCCGGCGTATGCGGCCTCGCGGGCGGGCTGCCGCCGAATCGCGCGGATGGGCGAATCGGGGATAGTCATCCACTGCTCGAAGCGCGCCACCGCCGCTTCCAGGCCGCCCCTCGGCGCGAGGTCCGTCAACCCCAAGGACAAGTTCATGCGTTCGCCTCTTCTTCGCCATTAGATCACATCGTCGGCGCTTACAATAGAGGTTCCATGCCAGCCGAAGACCGCGCCGCCCTAAAACAGATCCTGCGCGAGCTCTCCATCCGCACCGGCGACTTCGTCCTCGCCTCCGGCAAGCGCAGCAACCTATACATCGACGCCCGGCTCACCACCTGTCACGCGCGGGCGATGCCGCTGATCGGCCGCGCGTTCCTCGACAAGATGGACGAGCTCGGCTGGCGGCCCGCCGCGGTGGGCGGCCTGACCATGGGCGCCGATCCCATCGCCATCGCCATCGCGCGCGAGAGCCTCGAGCGCGCGGGCGAACCGATCAACGCCTTCGTCGTGCGCAAGGAGCCGAAGGCGCACGGCATGAAGCAGGGCGTGGAAGGCCTGGCGCTGCAGGCGCGGATCGACGTCGTGGTGGTGGATGACGTGTGCTCCACAGGAGGGTCGACGGTGACGGCGGTGGAGCGGGCGCGCGACGCCGGCCTCAACGTGCTCGGCGCTATTTGCCTGGTGGATCGCAAGCTCGGCGCAGCCGGGAACCTCGCCAACATCCAGTGTCCATTCGCGTCGATCTTCGAGATTGGCGAATTAGTCGAGAGCGGGACTGAGAGTCCCGCGCAGGCTGAGAGCCTGCCCCACTAAGGCCAAGGAATCAAGAATGGCCGTAAGCGTGAACGAGAAGATCCGAAAGCTTAGCCCAGCTCGGCGCAAGAAGATCTACGCTCGTGCGGCTGAGCTCATTGCAAAAGAAGTGCTGGCGCGGAAACCCTACGCCGGCTCTTTGAGGTCTTCCGGGAAAACCGCGTAACCGCCCGGCTGGACGTACAGCGTCTGCAGCAGCTTCAGTCGCTTGCGCAGATACCGGCTGGGCAACTGGCGCGGGCCGGTGTCCACGTCGATGTCGCAGCAGATGCCGTGCAGGTACAGCGTGAGCGTGTCGATGAAGGACTGCCGCGCATACTCGCGGAACGGCCGCGAATCCCGGCGCACATGTTTGTGCTTGCCCAGCAGCGCCTGCTTCGAATTCCAGCTCTCTTCGTCCACTTCGCCGTGCACGGACGCGCTCAGTTCCTCGCGCAGCAGCGTCGCATACTCCGCCTGCGCTTCGTCGGACCAGCGGTCCGCAGTGAGCGCGGCAATCAGGCGATAGAAGCGGTAGTGGTATTCGGCCACGTTCTGATCTTTGAGCGCGAAGATCAGCACTTCCTGGTTGTTCAGGCGCACCTGCGACGCCCAGGAGACCAGGTCGTCGGGGGGCTTCTCCATCGAGACCAGCTCCGCGCCGGGTTTGACCGCCCCGTTGCGCGCGTCGGCACGCTCCAGATACGGAACCAGAATGATCGAAATGCCCGGCAGCGCCGAAGCGATGGAAGGGGGCAGGGCCGCGATGGGCTCCTCGAGGTACTCCTTCAACTCCTCCTCGGACATGGGCACGGACGCGCAAAAATAGGAGAAGGTGTTGCTGAGCGGGATCATCTCGTCGCGGAACCGCTCCGCGAACTGCCCGACGCTCAGCTTGGCCACAAAACCCTGGGTAGACATCCCGTGGAAGATTACCGACTTCAGTTTACCAGAGATCCCCGCTGTTTTATGGCCCTGAAATGAGCGCTCGCTACGCTAAACTATGGTGAGCGCGAGACTTTTTCGAGAGGCGAGGGATGGCGAGAATTCTGGTTTCCTCCGGCGAGGCATCGGGCGATTTGTACGCTTCGCGTCTGGTGGAGGCCCTGCAGCGCCGGCGGCCCGATCTCAGGTTCGCCGGTTGCGCCGGACCGCGCATGCGCGCCGCCGGGGTGGAAACGGTGGTGGACCAGGCCAGCCTCAACGTGGTCGGACTGTTCGAGGTGGTGGAGCACATCCCGCGCATCTGGGGCGAGTACCGCAAACTGGTGCGCTGGGCGCGCGAGAACCGCCCGGAGGCGGCCATCCTCACCGACAGCCCCGATTTTCACCTGCGCCTGGCCCGCCAGCTCGGAAAGCTGGGCATCCCGGTCATCTACCTGATCGCGCCGCAGGCGTGGGCGTGGCGGAAAGGCCGCCTGCCGGCGATGCGACGCACCATCGGCAAGCTGCTCTGCATCTTCCCCTTCGAGCAGGATTTCTTCACCGCGCACGGCATCCCGGCGGTGTACATTGGCCACCCGCTGACCCGCATCGTGCGGCCGTCGGCGACGGTGGCGGAGTTGCGCGCCCGGTTCGGCATTCCCGCAGGTGGCACGGCCATCGCGCTGTTGCCCGGAAGCCGGCCAGGCGAAGCGTTTCGTCATCTGCCGTACCTGCTGGACGCGGCCGAACGCATCCGCGCGGCCCGGCCGGAGGCGCGGTTTCTGCTGGCTCTGGCGCCCGGCTTCACCGCCCGCGCGGACCTTGCAAGTTTCCGGGAACGCTTTTCCGGTGCATCCGTCCAGGTATTCGAAGGCCAGACGTGGGATGTTCTGGCGTGTGCCCATCTTGCGCTCGCGGCCAGCGGAACCGTGACCGTGGAAGCGGCCCTGCTGGGCCTGCCGATGATCACGTTCTACCGGGTAACCTGGCTCAGTTGGGTGCTGGGCAAACCTCTGGTCCGCGTGCCATTCTACTCCATGGTGAATCTGATCGCCGGCAGCCGCGTCGTCCCCGAAATGATGCAGGGGGAAGCCACCGGGCCGCGCCTCGCCGCGGAGGCGCTGGCGCTGCTGAACAACCGCGCGGCCCTGGACGAAATGCGCGCCGGCCTCGCCGACGTGGCGCGCAAGCTGTCCGGTCCCGCCGATCCGATGGAAGCGGCGGCTGATATTGTGGAATCGTACCTCAACAAGGAACCCGTTCATGTCCCGTAAGCTCCCGTTCCTGACGTTCGTTGGCCTTCTTGCCGCAACTCTCGCGCAGGGCCAGGAGAGAGCGGCCGCCGCCGGCCGCATCGACATCGACCACTACAAGATCGACGCGGAGATCAACCCGCGCACGCAGTCCATTGCCGCCACCGTCGAGGTGCACTTCGCCGCCGCCGACAACAACGTCTCCACCGTGGCCTTCGAGCTGAACAACGCGCTGAACGTGACGCGGGTGGTGGACGACGCCGGCCGCCAGATTCCGGCATCCCGCACGCAGCAGGACTTCACCCTGCGGCTCACTTTTCCCGAGCCCCTCGTCAAAGGCAAGGCCGGCACGGTGACGTTCACCTACGACGGCCGCCTGGCGGGAACCGAGGACTCGCCGGTGTACGGCATCCGCTTCGCCGCCATCCACAACGATTTCGCGTATCTGATGTACCCGGCGCGCTGGTTCCCCATTTCCGGCTACACCACGGACCGCTTCGCCGCGGACACCAGCATCACCGTCCCCAACGGATACGACGTGCTGGCCAGCGGCATCTCCCACATCGATCACCCGAATGCCGACAAGACCGTGTACTCGTTCCACTACGCGCGCCAGTCGTTCCCCGGCAGCATTGCCGTGGTCCAGGGCCAGCCGGTGAAGGTCACCTCCGAGGGCGTGGTGAGCACGCTCTACTTCCGCACGCGGGCGAACATGGCCAACGCGTACGGCGAAGAGGCCGGCAAGATCATGTCCTACTTCACCAGCCTGTACGGTCTGCCGCCGCAGGCCAACCTGACATTCGTGGAAACCGAGGACGGCACGCCCAACGGCTATTCCGGTCCCGGGCTGGTGTTCCTTTCGCCGGGAACCATTGGCAATCTGGTGGCGCAGCGCGTGCTGGCCAATCAGTTGGCGCGGCAGTGGTGGGGCATGCTGGTTTCGCCTCCCACGCGCAATTCGCTGTGGCTGAGTAACGGCAGCGCGCGTTACGCCGAACTGCTGTACGTGGAACACGACAAGGGCAACGCGGATTACCAGGCCGCGCTGCGTGACGACTACGTGGATGCGCTCTCGGTGGAGAACCCTCCCGTGGCGCAGTCGGCACGCCTGGAGGACTACTCGGTGGAGTACTGGGCGGTGACCGCCGGCAAGGGCGCGGCGTTCCTGAACATGCTCCGGCTGGCTATGGGCGATCAGAGTTTCTTCAAATTGCTGAAGGACGTCCCCGACCACTATGCCTGGAAGACCGTCAGCACGCGGCAGTTCGAGGATGCGGCCGAGCAGTTCGCCGGCGAGAAACTGGATTACCTGTTCCTGCAATGGATCGATTCCAGCGGCGCGCCCGAGTTCAAGCTCGACTACACCGTGTTCCGCACCGCCAAGGGCTTTCGCGTAATGGGCAAGGTGGCGCAGGATCTGGACACCTTTCGCATGCCCGTGACGCTGCACATCGAGACCGAGGGCAATCCCGAGGAAAAGCAGATCGAAGTAGTGGGCACCTCATCGGAATTCAGCGTGGATACGTTCGGCAAGCCCAAGGTGGTGACGCTCGACCCGAAGAGCATTGTGCTGCGCTACACGCCGTTCATGCGGGTGGCGGTGGCCATCCGCCGCGGCGAGCAGTTCGCGGCGATCGGCGAGTACGCCGAGGCGCAGAAGGAGTATCAAAAAGCGCTGGAGGTACAGCGCAACAGCTCCATGGCGCATTATCGCGTGGGCGATCTGTTTTTCGAGCAGAACAATTACCAGTCGGCGGCGAACGAGTTTCGCGAGGCGCTGAACGGAGACCTGGAGCCGCGCTGGATCGAGGTGTGGGCGCACATCAACCTGGGCAAGATCTTCGACGTCACCAGCCAGCGGGAGCGCGCGGTGAGCGAGTATCACCAGGCCGTGCGCACGAAGGACAACACGCAGAACGCGCAGGAAGAAGCGGCGAAGTATCTGAAGACGCCGTACGAGCGGAAACGGGTGGATCAGTAGGCCTGTCATGAAATAACCATGCCAGTTGTACACGGACTAAAGTCTGTGCCACCTTATCAGAAGCCTGTCAGCAAATGGTGGCACAGGCCTTAGCCTGTGGGGCCGTCTGATCCGAACCACGAATCCCGTTAGTATGTGGCAGCCCTGTTTGAACGTGGGCGGCTCGACGGCTCGACGCTGTTTCCGGGCGCTTCAACCCGTTACCGATTTAAGGTAAAGAGAAGTCAACATCGACGGTAGTCATCACACTCACCGGACTTCCCTTGGAGAGCGTGGGCTCGTATTCCCACTGAAGAACCGCGGCGCGCGCCGCCGCAACCAATAGCGGATGGCCGTCGATCAGCTTGAGGTCCTGGACCTTGCCTTCTTTGTTGATCGTCGCTGTGAATTGCACCTTTCCCTGTATACGTGCCTGCTTCGCCAGCGCAGGGTAGACCGGCTGCGTTTGTTTAATCAGCTTCGCCGCTTGTACGCTGCCCTCAACGCGGAGCATCTCCACGCCCGCGCTCTCCAACGCTGTGGCGCCATCGTCCTTCCTGGCGTTCACGTTGGCCCTGGCGGCGAGCAGCACCCGCACCACGTCCTGGTGGCCGTTCTCCGACGCCAGCGTCAACGCCGTGTGGCCGTTGCTCATCCTGGCGTTCACGTCGGCCCGGGCGGCGAGCAGCGCTCGCACCACCTCCTGGTGGCCATTCAGCGACGCCGCTATCAACGCCGTGTGGCCATCGGCCCCCATGGCGTTCACATCAGCCTTGGCGGCGAGCAGCGCCCGCACCACCTCCTGGTGGCCATTCCACGACGCCAGCATCAACGCCGTGTCGCCGTTGTTTATCCGTACAAGCTCCGATTGGCCATTTCGCGACGCCCCTATGAACATCGTGTTGCCGGAGGCCATGCTGGCATTAGCGTTCACATCGGCCCTGGCGGCGAGCAGCTCTCGCACTACCTCCTGGTAACCCATGAACGACGCCAACATCAACGCGGTGACGCCGCCGGACCGCCTGGCGTTCACATCGGCCCTGGCGTGAAGCAGTGCTCGCACCACGTCCTGGTGATCACCGAGCAAAGCCATCATCAGCCTTTGACCTCCGAATTGTCAACCTGATTAGGATCCGCACCACTGGCAATTTCTGCCTTGACACGGGATAAGTCACCCTCGCCGGATGCTTTGACGAGATCGTTCCCTTGTGCGCTGGCCCGTGTGCTCGCTAGAACGCAGGCCAGCCACACGAAGACGCTCAGAATTAGCGAGTGTTTCCGCAAGCATGTCATTTCAATGCTCCTTCCTGAGACGCAGTTCAGTGAGCTGCATCATCGGAGCCTCGTAGTCTGCCCCCCCGGGCACCAACCTGGCGTTCATATCGGCCTCAGCGGCGAGCGCTCGCCGTCTTGAGGAGTTGCACCACTACAGCGCCCTTGATTTTCCAGAGCGGCCTCAAAACGCGTGTCCGGCTCAGACCGGATTTGATCGACATATGCCGCGCCGCCGCCAGCCAACTCGGGATGATCGTCCGTCTTCCACCCGCCCACTGAAAGCTCCAGAGCTTCGCGCTGCTGGACGAGCCGGTCCGGTAACTTCATGATGTCTCGGCCCTCAACTCAGATACTACTCCGGAAATCGTCGGAGCCGCGCCGTGAGCGAACATAGAACAACACCCAGAGCGCCCAAGAAGACGCCGTGACGTCCCGTTCTCAGGGCCGCGCGCCTTCCGGCTTGAAGGTGATCCGCAACCGCGTTCCAGTCGCCGTGGCCAAACGCTCCAGCGTCTGCGTGGATGGCCGGGTCCGTCCGCTCTCCAGACTGGCTATGACGGATTGGGTCGTATCCATGCGCCGCGCGAGCTGCTCTTGTGTTAAACCCGCGGTGACGCGCGCATGGATGACCGCGCGGGCAAGCGCGAACTCGGGCGCCAGTTCTTCATACGCCTTGCGGTACTCCTTCTTCTTCATCCACTTCTGATGAAGATCGTTCACCCTGGTCACTGCGAAATCTCCCTCGCTCGCTGCAGGGCCAGCTCGATCTTACGCTCCGGCGTCTTCTGCGTTTTCTTGACAAACGCCGGACCACTACCACGCGCCGGCCAACGGCGCAACGTAGAGAGCCCGTGAAATGCCATCCCTGCCCTTCATGCGCATTTCCCAAAGAGGTCCGCGAATGTGTCTTACGTGCGGCTCGCGTACCCGGTCCAATCCGAACTCCTCGATCGGTTGCGAGATATAGCGGAAACGAGCAAGCATGTCAGCGGGAAATTCTTCGAGTTCCGCGTCCACAACGTTATTCAGGGTTTCTACAGCCCACGACGTCGAGAATCGCTTCGCTATAGCAGTTTTGCTATGAGCCCGGACGGTTCACTTTCCAAAGAATCGAACGAACATCCGATCTCATATTGGGCCATTTGGTGGACGCGATCACCGGGTTTCGGCGATTCAGGGCTGCTCGTGCACGACGACTCGATGTCACCGACAAAGGTCATCCTGGAATCGGCGCCGCGAGCCCTATCGCCGAAGCCATAGTGCGCACACGCCGTTACTTTCGTCCCTACATCAGCGGGTCCAGGAACCCGCGCACCGCCGCGGCGAACTCCTCCGGGCGATCATTGAAGACGAAGTGGCCGGCCCCGGCTATCACAACGAACCGGCTGTTCGGGAAAAGCTGTCCGAACGCCCTGCTGGTCGCCTCGGATTGAAGATCGCCGGCGCCGTGGATCACCAGAACCGGCGCGGTCACGCCGCGAAACGCCGCTGTGTAGTCGTGGTGTTTGCCCATGCCCAGGTAGGCGGCCAGCGGCACGTACCCGGCGCCGAAGCTGTCGCTGCCCGCCGGGATGGCGGTGCCGGCGGCGAAGTATTTGCCGAGGCGGCCGTAGAACTCGGAGGACTGCGGCTCGGTTCGCCGGAATGCGGCGCGGAAATCGAAATACTCGGCGAGGTAGCGGTCGTACTCGTCCTTCATCTCCGCCGGCAGCCTCCGCCGCACCAGCGCGAACAGATCGTCGCCTTTCACCGGCAACACCGCCAGATTCGCGGGCGCGACGAACACCAGCGCCTTCACGTGCTCGGGGAACTCGGCGGCGTAGAGCGCGGCGGTGATCGCGCCGAAGGAATGGCCCATCAGCACCAGCTTGTCCTGCCCGAGGATGCGGCGAATCCGTTCGATGTCGGCAATCTGCGCGGGGAGCCCGAGTGTCCGATTGAGGAGCTGCATGTTCGCGTACTGGTTCCGCTCGGTGAACGACGCGATGGGTCTGGTCGAAAGCCCGCAGCCGCGCTGATGATAGTAGATCAGCTTGTACCGTTCGCTAAGGACGTGCCCCGCGGCCCAGGGCTCGGTGGGCGGGAATCCCGGGCCGCCGTGCACGGTGAGGATCTCCGGCCCGCTGCCCTGTTCGAAGTGGTGCAGCTCAATGCCCGGTGCGACCACCCAGCGAGTGTTTGCGTGCGCCGCGCCCTGCGCGGGCGGCGTCAGCGGTTCCGCCACGTTGCGGCCGGCCCGCACGTCGCCGGGCCGATACATGGGCCCGGTCATCCAGTACCAGGCGACGCCCGCAGCGGCGGCGAGCAATAAGACAATCAGTCCTACACCAATCAGAATCATCTTTTTCATTCACTCTCCTTTTCTTACAGGGCCCGGCTACCGAGCCAGCGGCAGGCAGATCTCGGTGCGCAACTGGTCCGGAGGAGCCGTCATCGGCGAGTTCAGGTAGAACTCGATGGCCGGGGCGCTCTCCAGCTCCCGTCCGCTCTCCGGCAACCACTCGCCGCACATCCGGGCGTAGGTTTGCCCCAGTTTGTTGTACGGCCCAACATGCATCGCGACCGCGTACTCGCCCGGCCCGACTTCCTGAATCCCGATTTCACCCGACGCCGCAACGCCGTGCTTCACCACCAGCGCGGCATCGTACCGCAGCTTCTCCGGCGCCGTGATCTCCGGGTCGTCCTGCACGATGCCGAGCATGCGCACGCCCGGACCGAGCAGCCCCTGGCGGCCCGCCCACATCATCAACTTCTGCCACGCGCCGCCCACCTCGTCGAACGGGCCCGTGTGCCGCGCGAACGCAACCCTGATCGGGCCGATCCGCCGAACCGAAACCTCAAAAGGGGTGTCGGAGACGGTGGGAGCCGGCCGTTGCGCCTGGGCTCCCGAACGAAACGCCGAGGGCGACGGCCCGAACATCGCCTCGAAAGCGCGGGTGAACGACTCGTGCGTTTCGTAGCCGGCCTCCAGCGCGATGTCCAGCACCGGCCGCTCCGTGGTTTTCAAGCGCTGGGCGGCGCGCTCCAGCCGCAGCCGGCGGACGTGCTCCTTGACGGATTCCCCCACCATGCCGTGGAAGATTCGGTGAAAGTGCCAGGGCGAGAAGCTGGCCACGCCAGCCAGTTGATCGAGCGGCATCGGCTCGTCCAAGTGGTTCTGGATGTGGACGAGGACCCGCCCCATCCGCTCCTGATACGAGTTCAGCGTTTCCGCTCTCACGGCCCGATTATGTCGCAAACCGGCCGGCGGCGGCTTGATATTCTTTGCGGAAAAGCGGGTAGTGGGATGTGGGGCAGGATTGCATCCCGCACCCAGGTTTGTAACCCGCGCATGGCGCCGATTAGAAATCGGCGCGGCCACAGGCTAAAGCCTGTGTCACCATGGTCTGACAAGCTTGTGATGAAGGGTGGCACAGACTTTAGTCTGTGTAGAACCGGCATGCTTATTTCATGACAGGCCCTAAGCAGCGAGAGAGGTGGCCTTCCGGGATCTCTTCGGCCAGGATCACGCTGCCCGGTTCCAGCGGAATCACAGAAAACCGATTGAGTAAGTGGAGTGGAAGGCCCTTAGGGCTTTGCGGACGGCTGCCAGAGCTCAATCTTATTCCCATCCAGGTCATAGATCCAGGCAAAGCGACCGTAGGATTCATCCATTCGTTTGGCGTCAATCTTTACTCCCTCTTGTTTTAAGCGGTCGAGCAAAGCATCCAGATCGTCCACGATGTAGTTGACCATGAACGGTTGCGTGGCTGGGATATAGTCGGTGGAGGCGGAAAAAACAGTCCAAACCGTAACGTGTTCCTTTTGAGGGTTATCGTGTTCGCGCCACGGAAGCATCACGCCCTGGCCTTTGTCAGCGAGTCCAAGATGCTTCGAATACCATTCGCGCATCTGATCACGATCAGCGGATTTGAAGAAGACACCGCCAATTCCAAGGATGCGCCCGCGCTGCTCCATTTTGACGGGCGGCTGCGACTTTTCAGGTTGCGGAGATTGCACTTCCTCTCCTCCTTTTAAGCAGGCCGAGATCAGCAACAGCGAGCCGAGCGCAATTGTACTCCAGGGTATTCCTTGCACGTGTGAGTATACAACTTTCGATTCGAATGGAGCAAACGGTTCGCTCAAAGTTCGCCGCGATTCACCCTTTCCAGATCGCGCATGAGGTCTCGAACTGGTCTGGCATCGCCCGTAGAGAACCAGGCTTGCGAGCTACGGGGCGAATCTCGATGCGCGTGTGGCTCGGCGGGGAGCGCGAGCGACTGTCATGATCCTGTAGGATCGCGCATGAAGAAGGCATAAAGGAAGCGCGACCGTTCGGGGGGTGGGCGGCGTTCAGCCCTTGATCGCCCAGCGGGCCATCTCCGCCAGCTTCGGCGGTTTGCCTTGCAGCAGGATGGCCACCCGGAAGATGCGCGAAGCGGCCCACACGGTTGCGGCCGCGAATACCAGCGCGCCCGCCAGCCCCACCCACGGCTGCCACGCGGGAACGCCGCCGGGCATGGCCTGACGCAACAGCATGAGGACGGGGGTGAACGGCGGAATCAGCGACATCACCGTGGCCAGCACGCCGTTGGACTGCCGCAACACGGCCACCAGCATAAACATGGGGAGAATGCAGGGCATCAGCAGCACGACGGCCAGGTTTTGCGCGTCCTGCGGGGTGCTGCAGCACGACCCCAGCGCCGCGGCCAGGGAGCAGAGCATGATCACGTCGGTCAGCAGGTACACGTAGAACCAGAGGACGATGCTGAACGGCAGCAGGCCGGCGAGTCCCAGGGCGTTCACTGCCACTGCGCCGGCGATTACATACAACAGGGAGCTGGTGACGGAGACCCCCACCGATCCCAGCACTTTGCCGGACATGAGCTCCAGCGGGCTGGCCGCGCCAAGCAGCGTCTCCACAATGCGCTGGCTCTTGTCCTGGGTGACGGCCTGCAGCATGGGCGCCGTGCCCACCATAACGATCATGGCCAGAATCATGGCCACGCCGAAGGGCACGAAGAAACCCTCCAGCTCGCGCCGTTTGCGCGCTTCACGCACTTCGCCGGTCTTTTCGTCGCGCTCCACCAGGCTGAGCCCTTCGATGGGCACCGACGCGGACAGGCCCTTGTTGCGGTTGATGTCAATCCCGAGCTGCGCCAGGCGCGCCAGGCGTACGCCGTCATTGATGGGGCCGTTGAGCCAGATCCGGATCTCGTCGATGCCGCCGGTGTTGGCGTAATAGGAGACCCGAGTGTCGGGGCGGGTGTCTTCGTCGGCATCGCCGGCAGGCTCGGGCGCGCGCATCACGTCCTTCCCGATTTCGAGAAACGCCACCAGTTCCCTGCGGCGGACGCGACCGGAGAGCGCCAGCAGTTGATCTCTGGAATTGGCGGCCGGCGCGATCACCTCGAAAACGTAGCGGGGCGCCACCTGCTGGTGCGTCTTTTTGTCGAAGAGCTCCCGGTCGTTCTTGTCTCGCGCGGCACTCACCAGTGCGCCGGCCACAACGCCCGTGTGGTCGATGATGGCAAGGTGACGATCCGTCAAATCCGGCTTGCCGTTGAGAAACGACATCCCAATGGACCCGCCTCCAAACAGGATGGGCGCCAGCACCAGGCCGAAGATAAACGCTTTGGTGCGGACGGTGGCCATGTAGTCGCGCTTCGCAATGGTGAGAATCTTATGCATTCGCATGGGTGGCCTCCTCGGCCGCGGGGCCGGCAATGCGCATGAAGATGTCGTGCAGGGAGGGCTTCATCAGGGAGAAACTGGTGACGCGAGCCTGCGCCACCAGGGCGCGCAGAACCTCCTGCGGGTCGGCGCCGCGCGTAAGCCGCAGTTCCTGCACCTGTCCCAGGTCGCGAATCTGCTCCACTCCGGGCAACTGCTGCACCGCCGCGAAGCCGCCGTTGACGGTCACCCGTATGGTGTCCTCACCGTACTGATCCTGAATGGAGCCGAGGGTGCCGTCCAGCACCTTCCTGCCGCGGAAGATCATGAAGATGTAGTCGCACATGGTTTCCGCCAGGTGCATGTCGTGGGTGCTCAGGATCACCGTGACGCCGTGCCGGCGGAGATCCAGAATGGCCGAGCGGATGGCCTCCGCGCTCACCGGGTCGAGGCCGCCGAAAGGTTCGTCCAGGATGAGCAGCCTCGGTTCGGGGATCACCGTGGCGATGAACTGGACCTTCTGGCTCATGCCCTTGCTGAGCGTCTCCACCTTGTCGGAGGTGCGGCCCGCCAGGTCCAGCCGCTCCAGCCAGCTCGCGATTTCGGCCCTCACGCCGCAGCCCGAGCGCAGCTCCCCGTAGAATTCCAGCAGCGCCTGGACGGTCATTTTCTGGTACAGGCCGCGCTCTTCGGGAAGGTATCCGATGAGGTCCCTGCTGGTTTCCGGCCGACCGTCTCCGAAAATGCGGATCTCCCCGCGATCGGGATAGAAGATGTTCACGATCATGCGCATCGTGGTGGTTTTGCCCGAGCCGTTCGGCCCGATAAAACCGTAGATCGAACCCTCGGGCACGGTGAGGGAAACGTCGTCCACCGCGGTCACACTCCCGAAGGTCCTGGTCACGTGCAAGATCTGTACGGCGTCCATTCTCTGGAATGGTAACAGAGCGCTTGCCCAGGCCCGGGGCAGGCGCAAGGGACGCCCGCCGCGCCCGGCCGTAGGATAATAGCGCAGCGATGGTGCGGAAGCTCATCAAGGCGCGGGGCATTGTGCAGGGCGTGGGGTTCCGGCCGTTCGTGTATCGGCTGGCGCGGGCGCACGGGCTCACCGGCTATGTCGCGAATTCCTCGGCCGGCGTCACCGTGGAAGTGGAGGGCGAACCGGCCGCGATCGAGCGGTTCCTGGGCGAGTTCCGCGACCAGGCGCCGGTGCTTTCGCAGATCGACGCGGTGTCGGTGGTGGACGTCGCGCCCGCCGGGGATACGGAGTTCGGCATCCGGCAGAGCGGGGAAGAATCCGGCCAGTTCGTGCTGGTGCCTCCGGACATCGCCACCTGCGAAGACTGCCGGCGCGATTTCACCGACCCGGCGAACCGGCGCTACCAATACCCCTTCACCAACTGCACCAATTGCGGGCCGCGCTACACCATCATCGAGGACATCCCCTACGACCGGCCGGCCACCACCATGTCCGTGTTCCCGATGTGCGAGGCCTGCCGCGGCGAGTACGAAAACCCCGCGGACCGCCGCTTTCACGCGCAGCCGAATGCCTGCCCGGTGTGCGGGCCCTGGCTGGAATTGTGGGACGGCGATTCCCTGGCTGGCGCGCGGCGGAACGCCCTGGACCAGGCGCGCGAACTGCTGCGGGACGGGCGGATTGTGGCCATCAAGGGGTTGGGAGGGTTTCACCTCGCCTGCGATGCCGAAAACGACAGCGCCGTTCGCCGTCTGCGCCAGCGCAAGCGCCGCAGTGACAAGCCGTTCGCGCTGATGGCCCGCGACCTGGAGCAGGTGGATCGTTTCTGCCGGGTTTCCGAGCCCGAGCGCGCCGCGTTGCTGAGCCCGCGCCGTCCCATCGTGATTCTGGACCGGCGGCCGGAAGCGGCCATCTCACCGGCGGTCGCGCCCGGCAACAACACCGCCGGCATCATGCTGCCGTACACGCCTCTGCACCATCTGCTTTTTGACGGCGATCTCAACATCCTGGTGATGACCAGCGGCAATATCAGCGAAGAGCCCATCGTGAGCCGCAATGAGGAAGTACGTCCGCGCCTCGGGGGCCTCGCCGATTCGTACCTGCTGCACAACCGCGCCATCCGCACCCGGGTGGACGATTCGGTGGTGCGGGTGTACGCGGGCGGGGAGCGCGTGCTGCGCCGTTCGCGCGGCTTCGCCCCGCTTTCCATCGAGCTGGGCATGAGCGTGCCGCAGGTGCTGGCTACCGGCGCCGAGCTGAAGAACACCTTCTGCCTGACGAAGGACCACTACGCCATCCTCAGCCAGCACATCGGCGATCTGGAGAACTTCGAAACGCTGGAGTTCTTCGAAGAGACGCTGGCGCATATGCGGCGCTTCTTCCGGGTGCAGCCGGTGGCGGTAGCGCACGATCTGCACCCGGGCTACCTCAGCACTCGCATCGCCCTGGGCATGAGCGGCCTCGCGCGCGTGGGTGTCCAGCACCATCACGCCCACGTCGCCGCCTGCATGGCCGAGAACCATCTCCGCGACAGGGTGATCGGCGTGGCCTTCGACGGGACCGGTTACGGGACCGACGGTCAGGTCTGGGGCGGCGAGTTCCTGGTGTGCGACTACGCGGGTTTCGAACGGCGCGCCCATTTCCGCTACGTTCCCATGGCCGGTGGCGACGTGGCCATCCGCGAGCCGTGGCGCATGGCGCTCGCCTGGCTGCGGGAGGCCTTTGGCGCGGAGCTGCCCGATCTGCCCTTTCTCGCCTCGGTCCCGGACCGGAAACGGGCGGTGGTGGATGCCATGCTGGCGCGCGGCGTTCAGACGGTAGCGACCTCCTCCTGCGGAAGGCTGTTCGACGCGGTTGCGGCAATCCTCGGACTGCGGCTGGAAACGAACTTCGAAGGACAGGCAGCGATCGAACTCGAATGCATCGCCGCGCCGGACGTCGACGACTCTTACCCGTATGAAGCGGAAGGGACGGCTATCGACTTCCGGCCGACCATCCAACATGTCGTTGCTGATGTGAAACAGGGGGTATTGCCGGGCGTTGTCTCCGCGCGCTTCCACAACACCGTGGCGGCAGTCGTGGCCGGGACCTGCCAGCGCATCCGGACGGCCGAGCACCTGAACGGAGTCTGCCTCAGCGGCGGCACGTTTCAGAACCGGCGGCTCACGGAAAGGTGCCTGCGGTTACTCAGCGTAAACGGATTTGAAGTGTACTTGCACGCCCACGTTCCGCCCAACGACGGCGGCATCTCGCTGGGACAGGCTGTGATCGCGAGCAATTTCATTTGAATTGTTTTTTCTCTGGTAATCGCCCCAGACCGGACTTACAATCGGGGCGAAAGGAGTGCCAGACATGCAGGACGGACAAGCAGTCGCTCCCGCCATGGAAGTGCAAATCACTTCCGAAGCGGAAACCCAGGTGGTGCCGGCAAGTGACATCGCCAACCTCGCGTACCGGCTGTGGCAGGAGCGGGGCTGCCCAATTGGATCTCCCGAAGAAGACTGGTTCCGGGCTGAGGTGCTTCTCACCGCCGGGACCTCGGAAACCGGCCTGTAAAGTTCTCGGCTGCCGGTAACCTACATACTGCCGAGCCACCTCCCCCAGCGGTCTGCGTGCCCTCACCCAGCGCGCAGGAGAGCTGTCCTCAACGTCCTCAAAGACTTAACACCCAGGAGCGTGTTGAAAAGCGCCTGCTGACCACTCTCTGACGGTCGTGGCTCGGAAACAGCTCGTTCATAATGCGCAGCTTACGGAGCCGAGCGCGACGGCAATCGGTTGCAAAACTCGTTTTCCGACAAGCCCTTAGCGCTTTGGGTGCTGGGTTGCTCTATGCGGATACGTGAAGCGACAACGCGAGGATGCCGGTTCGCGGAGCGTCATTCTGCGCGCGGATCTCGACGAGCTGGTTCAAGCGCTGCGCGCGAAGGGATTCACGGTTGCCGGCCCGGTGGCTCGCGACGGCGCAATCACCATCGACACGATAGAGAACGCCGCCGAGTTACCGGCGGGGTGGGCCGAGGAGCAGGAACCGGGGCGCTATCGTTTGACCCCAACCGACGACGGCGCGGTTTTCGCGCACACCGTGGGCGCGAATTCCTGGAAACGGTTTCTGAACCCGCCCGAGGCGCGGCTATACCGCATCCGGACGGACGGCAAGTCGTTCGTGGCGCCGGAACGGGACGCCCCGCCAGCGAGGTATGCGCTGTTCGGGGTGCGCCCCTGCGATCTGGCCGGGATCGCGATGCTGGACCGGGTTCTGGCGGAGGGCGCCTCGGCCGATCCGGATTATGTGGCGCGCCGTTCGCAGGCGTTCATTGTCGCCGTGCAGTGCGGACGCGCCGCCGCCAGTTGCTTCTGCTCCTCGATGAAATCGGGACCGCGGGCCAATTCCGGCTTCGACCTGGCGCTGACCGAGATTCCGGGCGACCGGCATCGCTTCTTCGTCGAGGCGGGGAGCGCCGCCGGAGGCAGTATTCTCGCCGCCGTGAAACACCGCGCCGCCGAGCCCGCCGACGAAGAAGCCGCCCGCCACGTATGGGAGAGCACGGCTGCCGCCATAGAGCGAAGTCTGGACACCGCGGGCCTGCATGAACTGCTCACTGGCGGCACCGAGAACGGCGCCTGGCAAGCGGCGGCGACGCCCTGCCTCGCCTGCGGCAACTGCACCATGGTGTGCCCCACCTGTTTCTGCTGCAGCTTCGAGGATTCCAGCGATCTGGCGGGCCGGGCAGCCGAGCGCCGGCGTAAATGGGATTCCTGTTTCAGCCTGAGTTTCTCTTACATCCACGGCGGCAGCGTGCGTTCGTCGCTGACGGCGCGGTTCCGCCAGCGCATCATGCACAAGCTGGTCTGGTGGCACGATCAATTCGGAAGCTCCGGGTGCGTGGGCTGCGGACGCTGTACCACCTGGTGCCCCGCAGGTATCGATTTCACGCGCGAGGTGGAGAGAATCCGCGCGCGGTTGGTTAGTGGGTCAGTTCGGGATGTGGGGCAGGCTGGCAACCTGTGCGATGATTTCTAATCGGCGCCATGCTCGGGTTACAAACCCGCGCGCAGGATGCAATCCCGCCCCACAGGGCAATGAGAGCGCGTTGGCGCGCGTTGGAGGTGGGCAGTGGTCACACAAACGCTCGAAGCCGTACTCAGAAACCATCCATTCCTTGCGGACCTGAGCTCTGAGCACATTCAGACGCTTATTTCGTGCGCAAGCAACCAGAGGTTTGAGAAGGGCAACCTCGTCGCCCGGGAAGGCACGGAGGCCGACTTCTTCTACCTGCTGCGCACCGGTACCGTAGCGCTGCAGATTCACCGCCCGGAGAGCGGAGGCATCACTTTGAACACCCTCGGCGAAGGGGACGTGCTGGGCTGGTCGTGGCTGGTGCCGCCGCACCGCTGGCATTTCGACGCGCGGGCCATCGAACCGGTGCGAGCCATCGCGCTCGACGGCCGCTGCCTGCGCAACAAGTGCGAGCAGGATCATGAGCTGGGCTACCAGTTGCTGAAACACTTTGCCACACTCATCGAAGAGCGCCTGGAGGCGACGCGGCTGCAACTGCTGGACGTCTACGGGGTCCCGGCCCGATGACCGCTGCCGATCCCATGGCGCCCATCCCGGCTCAGGTCCGGAAGCTCGACCGGGAAAATCAGGACACCTTCACCCTGCATGTAGCGGCGCCGGGCGCCACGCTGCCGCCATTCCAGCCAGGCCAGTTCGACATGCTGTACGTCTACGCAACCGGCGAGCTGCCCATCTCCGTCAGTGGCGATCCGGAAGCGCCGTTCTCGCTGAGCTACACGGTCCGCTCCGTTGGCAAAGCCACCAACAAACTGGTGACCAGCTCGATTGGCGACTGGATCGGCGTGCGCGGGCCCTTCGGCGTTGGCTGGCCACTGGAAAAGGCCAAAGGCAGCGACGTCCTGCTGATTGCTGGCGGCATCGGTCTGGCCCCGCTCCGGCCGGCTCTCTATCACATGTTCCGCTACCGGCCCGAGTACGGCCGCATCATCCTCGCCTATGGCGCGCGCAGCCCGGGCGACATGATCTACCGCCACGAGTTGGCCCGGTGGAAGAAAGAACCGCGCACCCAGGTGCTGTCCACGGTGGATTACGGCGGGCTGCACTGGCGGGGCAACGTGGGTGTGGTGACGACGCTGTTGACGAGGCTGCGGCTGGACCCGCCGCACACCATCGCGCTGATCTGCGGCCCCGAGATCATGATGCGTTTCGCGGCCGTGGAACTGGAGAAGCGAGGCATTGCCCGGGAGCGGATTTATGTCTCCATGGAGCGCAACATGAAGTGCGCCGTCGGCCACTGCGGCCACTGCCAGTTCGGACCGTACTTCGTTTGCAGGGACGGCCCGGTTTTTCCGTACACGCAGATAGAACCCTGGATCAACCGGCATGAAATCTGAAAACGGACCAAAGCCCCGCATCGCGATTTTCAAGCTGGCCTCCTGCGACGGCTGCCAGTTGACCCTGCTCGACGCCGAGGAGGAGTTGCTGGGGGTATTGGAGGCCGTGGACATCGGCTGGTTCCCGGAAGCGACCCCGCGAGTGCTGAAGCCGCCCTACCATATCGGCCTGGTGGAGGGCAGCATCACTACCCACCACGACGCCGAGTACATTCATCAGGTGCGCCGGCAGTGCCGCATCCTGATCGCCATGGGCGCCTGCGCCACCGCGGGCGGCATTCAGGCCTTGCGGAACTTTCAGGAGATGGGCGCCACGCTGCGCAAGGTGTACCCCACGCCGGCCTCGATCAGCGCGCTCAAGATGTCCACTCCCGTCTCCGACCACGTGCCGGTGGACTACGAACTGCGCGGCTGCCCCATCAGCAAGGCGCAGCTTCTGGAGGTGTTGAGTGCCATCCTCAGTGGCCGCCAGCCGAACATCCCCACCGGCTCGGTGTGCATGGACTGCAAGCGGCGCGGCAACACCTGCGTGCTGGTGGCGCGAGGCACGCCGTGCATCGGTCCGGCGACGCAGGCCGGATGCGGCGGCATCTGCCCGGCGTGGGGCCGCGGCTGTTACGGATGTTTCGGGCCCATGGAATCCGCCAATACCGCGGCCTTGCGCGACCGCCTGGCGGAGCTGGGGCAGAGCAACGCGGAGATCACCCGCACCTTCCGCCGCTTCAATGCCTGGACGTGGCCGTTCCGCGAGATCAGCGAGAAAGCCGAACGCGGGGAGGCAGAAAAATGAGCCAGACCCGGACCATCAAGGTCGACCTTCTGGCGCGTGTGGAAGGCGAGGGTTCGTTCTACGTGCGCTTTTCCGGTTCGCACGTCTCCGACGTGAAGCTGAGGATCCCCGAGCCGCCGCGCCTGTTCGAGGGTATCCTCGAAGGCCGCGGCTACGAGGAACTGCCGGACATTGTGGCGCGCATCTGCGGCATCTGCCCGATCGCCCACCAGATGAGCGCCATTCATGCCGTGGAGCAGGCGTTCGGCATCGCCGTACACCCCTCCATCCGCGCGCTGCGCCGCCTGTTCTACTGCGGCGAGTGGATCGAAAGCCACGCGCTGCACATCTATCTGCTGCACGCCCCGGATTATCTCGGCTATGCGGACGTCATCGAGCTGGCCCGCGACCACAAGCCGCGCGTGGAAGCCGGGCTGAAGCTGAAGAAGATCGGGAACGATCTCATGGCCCTGCTGGGTGGCCGCGAGATTCATCCGGTGTCGGCCTGCGTGGGCGGATTCTATCGCGTGCCGCTGGTGGCCGAGCTGCGGACGATGCGCGCGCCGCTGGCGGAAGCGCGCGAGCTGGCTGTGGAGACCGCGCGTTTCGTCGCCGGCTTCGACTTCCCGGACTTCGAGCAGAACTACGAGTTTGTCGCCCTCGTGCACGAGAACGAGTACGCCATCAACGAAGGGCGGGTGGTTTCGAGCGGGGGGCTGGACATCGCGGTAGAGCAGTATCAGGATCACTTCGTGGAGCGGCAGGTGGCGCACTCGCACGCGCTGCACTCGGCCATCCGCGGGCGCGGGTCCTATCTGGTGGGGCCGCTGGCGCGCTTCAACCTGAATTTCGAGCGCCTGCCCGCCTCGGTGCGCGAGCTGGCGCGTGAGCTTGGGGTGACGCCGCCGTGCCGCAACCCGTTCCGGGGCATTGTGGTCCGCGCTCTGGAGATCGTGTTTGCCTGCGAGGAAGCTCTCCGCCTTGTGGATGAGTACGAGCGGCCGCCGGCCGCCTGCGCCGAGGTTCATCCGCGCGCGGGCATCGGCCAGGCGTGTACGGAAGCGCCGCGCGGCCTGCTGTACCATCGCTACGAGTTGGACGAGAGCGGAACCATTCGCAGCGCGCGCATTATCCCGCCGACGGCGCAGTGCCTCAAACGGATGGAAGAGGATTTGTATTTCCTGGTGGGGAAAATGGCGTCGCTGCCGACACCCGAGCTGACCCACCGCTGCGAGCAGGCCATCCGCAACTACGACCCGTGCATCTCCTGCGCCACGCACTTCCTGCAGGTGACCGTGGAACGGGAGTGAGGCCGTGCCCCGGCGCATCGGGATCATCGGACTGGGGAATCCCGATCGCGGCGACGATGCCGTGGGCATCCTGGTGGTGCGCGCCCTGGGCGGGCGGGTTCCCCCGGAGGTCGCCCTGGTGGTGGGGCATGGAGACCCGCTTTCCATCCTGGAACAGTGGGAGAAGTTCGACGCGGTGATTCTGGTGGATGCGGTGTGCTCCGGATCGCCCCCCGGCACGGTGCAGGTTTTCGACGGACGGCGGTTGCCGCCCACGGTGCGCAACGGCCTGGTGTCGACACACGGCCTCTCGGTGCGCGACGTCATCAGCCTGGGAGAAGCCCTCGGCACCCTGCCGGAAACTGTCCGGGTAGTGGGCATCGAAGCGGCTGGGTTCGAGCCGGGCACGCCGCCGGCGCCGGAGGTGCAGCGGGCGGTCGCGGAGGCGGTGGACGCGGTGCTCGAGCAGATCGGGCTTATTGGCCACGAATGAACACGAATGCGCACGAATGCTGCCTTCCTGTTAGTCCGAAGTTCCACCCCGCAGCGAAGGCTGTTGTTGATAATAGTCAGGTTGTGTGGCAGGAATAGGTTGGCTGCTGACTACACTTGGCCTTACAGTTTCACTCGCAGCAGTTCCAGTGCGTATTGCTGA
>Ga0326727_10001479_pt1 | contig 86473 bp, 74 predicted proteins | sample MB2enrmetagenome_FD_207643 | JGI IMG/M metagenome (GOLD analysis project Ga0326727, IMG submission 207643) | Lab enriched peat soil microbial communities from McLean, Ithaca, NY, United States - MB29MY | ecosystem: Environmental > Terrestrial > Soil > Wetlands > Peat | place: USA: New York...
CCGCCGACCTTGCGAGAGAAAGAATGAATCGAGTGAAAAAATCGAAAATGTAGTGCCAAGAGGTTTTGCCGTCGTTGCAAGCCCTTGATTATCAAAGGTTCAGTTTTTCCGACTGTAGAAGATGGGTTAGGGGAAAACTTGACCGCACAAACGTGCGGTAGCGAGGCAATGGAAGGCCTGTTAGGTTTTGAGGCGTGACCCAGCAAGTCAACATATACAAAACACTATGAATCAAAAATTCTCTCTTAAAGCCATCCATCGCGGCCTCTGGATGGGAGCCATGCTCCTCGGCGCCGCCACGGCATTCGCCGACACGCAATTGACGTTCACAGTAGATATGAGCGTTCAGATCGCCAGCGGCGCTTTTGTTCCGGCAACCGATTACGTTTGGGCGCAAGGCTCCTTTAACGGATGGGGCCATGTCAATTTGAGTCCAAGCGCGGGCGACACCAACGTTTATGTTGGAACCGTTGACGACACCACCGACGCCAACGGCTCGCAGATGAATTACAAGTTTGGAGACACACAACAGAACTATGAGGCTCCAGCCGACTATGATAATCGGGTGGCAGTCTTGCCCACGACCAGTGGCGCCAGCCTGACCCTGCCGTACACGTATTTCGATGACGCCGGCCCGGCCATCACCAACATGGTGACCTTCCAGATTGACATGTCCGAGCAAATTTACCTGGGGACCTGGAACCCGGCCTCGGACCAGGTGGAGATACGCGGCAATTTCGACTCGTAGAGCGGCGGGTACACCCTGACCAACAATCCGTTGATCCTGATAACCAATAGCCAGGGCATAGTGACTTCCAACGTTTATCAAATAACCCTGCCGGTCAAGAACTGCACCAATGCGGCCAACGATTTTAAATACGTCACGCAACCGGGCACCGGCTGGGAATCCCCTTCCTCCGCCGATGCCAACGGACAAGGCAATCGCTGGTTTATCAATACCGTCAGCCAGACGTTGCCGGTGGTTTATTTCAACGACCAACCCCTCAACGAATCCGCCAGCGCCTTGATTGATTTCGTCACGGTGACCAACTGCGAGGTGACCTTTACCGTCCAAATGACCAACGCCGTCGGGACGAACGTCACCGGAGGCGTCACCAACATAATCCCCTTCGACAACATGTATCCGTCGGCCAACACCGTCTGGATCAACGGCGTCAATGCGGGACAAAACGGCTCTTGGTGGGGTTGGGCCACTTACCCAATCTCAGGCGGCGCCAGTGGTTATCAAATGACGCAGATTCCGAATACGACGCTCTTTACCATCACCTTGCCGATCAATCAGGGCCAGAACGAGTACTTGGAGTACAAGTACAGCATGGAAGGCTATGACAACGAAGCGGGTTTCAACGACAATCACTACCGGTGGATTCGCAGCCTGCCCGACTATACGATGCCGGTGGACACATTCGGCAGCCAAGGGACGTCCAGCTCCTACGAGATTTCCTTCGGCAACCTGGCCATCACCAACCTGGGCAATCAGCAGGTCCAGGTTTCCTGGCTTGGCCGCAATGGCGTTGAACTGCAAACGACCCCCGGTTTGAGTCCAGCGGCTTGGGTCAGCCAGCCCCTGACCGACGGGACCAACCTGACTGTTGGCCCCGGAGGTGAGGCGAGCACCAATTATACCATCGGTAGCGGCAGTCTGTTCTATAGATTGACTGGTCCGCAGTAAAGATAAGCAACGCTCCCGGCCGGACGGCGGAGGGGCCGCCCGGCCAGGGAGCGGAAAAATATATGAATTTGCGAAAAGCATCCGCGTCCAAGGCCTTCACGCTCATTGAGTTGCTGGTGGTCATCGCCATTATCGCCATATTGGCCGCCCTGCTGCTGCCGGCCCTGAGCCGTGCAAAAACAGAGGCCCTGTCGAGCCAATGTATGAGCAACGAGAAGCAAATTCAGTTAGCCTGGGCTATGTACGCCGGGGATAACGGCGACGTTCTGGCCTTGAATTTTGACTACCATGATGATGGACCCTACATGCCCTATGGCGCCACCTCCCGGCCGCCGGGAACGCCAGCCTGGTGCGAAGGCTGGCTGGATTGGTCCTCCGGCTCAGTCAACACCAACATAGTCTATTTGATCAATCCGATCGTATCCTTGTTTGGCCCGTACATTGCCAATAACGCGCTGATTTTCGCCTGCCCCGCCGATATTTACGCCAGCCCGCCGCAGCGCGGGCAGGGTTGGTCGCATCGTTGTCGCAGTATTACGATGGACGGAAACATTGGGGGCGGAATGAAGTACTCCTTTGGTTGGACGCTGACCAATCCCATTGTCAAAATGGGCAATTTTACCAGGCCGGGGCCTGCCCAGAGCTGGTTGACGATGGACGAGCATCCCGATTGGTTGGATGACTCGATACTTTATGTCAACCCCGCCGAAACCAACGGGCTGGGTGAATTTACGGAAGTGCCGGGGAGCTTTCACAATAACGCCTGTGGCATCAGTTTTGCCGATGGCCATGCCGAAATCCATAGATGGTTGGATGCTCGAATTCTTCTGCCGGTGGTGTTTGAATATCACCCTGAGTCGCTTGACATTAATGACAATCCTTCCCCCGATCTGGGCTGGCTGGCCACGCGCACACCCCACCAATAAGCGCGCAGCCCTCAGCCGCGCAGGAATTTGACCACCGCCTCCGTGCGCGAGTGGACGTGCAGTTTCTCATAGACCGTGCGCACGTAGCTGCGCACCGTGTCAATGCTGATGCTCATGCGGTCGGCGATTTCCTTGTAAGCGTAGCCCTTGGCCAGTTGCTCCAGAAACTCCCTCTCCCCCGGCGCCAGGCGCGACACGGACGAATTGTCCCCGGAGGGCCGGGAAAAGAACTGCACCACCCGCCGCGCCAGTTGCGGGGTCATGGGCGAACCGCCGGCGTGGACGTCCTGGATCGCCTCGATCAAGCGCGCCGAGGCGGTCCTCTTGAGCAGGTAGCCGCTGGCCCCGGCCTTCAAGGAATTGAACAGCGAGTCGCTGTCCTCATAGACTGTCAACATAAGGAATTGCGCCTTGGGCAGGATGGATTTCAATTGGCGGACGCATTCCACCCCCTTCATCCCCGGCAGGTTGATGTCCATCAGCACCACGTCGGGCGGACGGTTGGGGATTTCTCTGAGCGCCGTCTCGGCGTCGGGATAGTCGCCCGCCAAGCGGAGGGCCGGCGCACGGCGGATGAGGGTGGCCAGACTGGCGCGGAGGGCCTCGTCATCATCCACGATGGCCACTTTGATCGGAGGCTTTTCTGTCGCACCACTGGTCACGCTCTATTGGTGGCACGCCGCCGCCCGCTCCGGCAATGAGAAAATGGCCGGCCTCTGTTCCTAATCCTAATCTTAATCTTAATCTTAATCCTAATCCCATCTAATTGCCGCCTGTGTGAAAGAGATTAAGATTAGGATTAGGATTAAGATTAAGATTAAGAGAGGAAATCAAGGGGGTGCCTTTGGTTATGCCGCAACGGGCGCAAAATGGAGCTTCAATCGGACGATGGTTCCCTCGCCCGGCCGGCTCTGGATGGCGACGTTGCCGCCCAGCGCCTCGACGCGGCGGCGCATGTTGCCCAAGCCGTTGCCCCGGCTCTGCCCGGTGGTGTCAAACCCCTTGCCATCGTCCTGCACGACGATTTCCAACGCCTGGGCGGTCGCTTCGGCGCGGATCAGGACCTCGCTCGCGGCGGCATGTTTGAGGGCGTTGGTCAGCGCTTCCTTGACGGCCAGAAAAATATTGTGCCGCACGTCCGGCGGCAGGGGGCGGGCGGGCAAATCGTGCGGCAGGTCCAGCCGGCAACGAATGGCGCCGCCCTCGAATAACTCGTTGGCAAAGTGGGCGATGTATTCCACCAGGCTTTGCAGCGAATCGCTCCCGGGCCGGACGGCCCAGACAATCTCCTCCAAGGCCCGGACGGTTTGATCGGCGGACTGGGAGATTTTGAGGGCGTGGCTCTCGATTTGATTCGGATTGTCCCGGTCGGCCCTGAGCAGGCCGCTCAAAAGGGAAATGCGGGCGAGGGACGAACCCAGATCGTCGTGCAAGTCGCGCGCGATGCGCTCGCGTTCATGGGCCAGGGCGCGCTCCTGCTCCAATTGTTCCAGGCGGCGCTGAAGTTTGCGCTTTTCCAGCAGGCGCGCGGCCAGGGCGATGAGCGCCAGCAATCCCAGCGAGGCCGGGGCCTGAAACCACCAGGTTTGCCATAAGTGCGGCCGCACGGTGACGGAGACACTGGCGGGGGTGGCGCTCCAGCTTCCTTGCTCGTTGCCAGCAATGACTTGAAACCGGTAATTGCCGAAGGGCACGTAAGGAAAGGAAGCCGCGCGGCTCGAACCGGCCTCCACCCAGGTGGAATCCAGTCCTTCCATCTGATAGCGGAAGCGGACCCGTTCGGGAGCGTCGAAGTTAAGGCCGGTGTATCGGAACTCCAGCCGATGCTTGCCCGGGGCCAGACGCAAGGAGGGCGCCGCATCCGGCACGCCATCAACCAGGGTCTCCTCCAGCACGACCGCTGGCGATGGAATCTCCGGTGTTTGGTGATGGGGGTCGGCTACGACAATCCCCTCCTGCGTCGGGAACCAAAGCAGGCCGGATGCTGTTCTCAGGGCAATGGGAAAAAATCCGCTGATGCATTCCTCCGACAACATGCCCTCCGCGCGGCCATAGACCTGCGGGTACGCGGCCGCTATCTTTCGGACCGCCAAATCCCCCAACTGACGCTTGCTGACACGGACAATGCCCCGGTCGCCGCCCAGCCAAAGGTTGCCCGTATCGTCTTCGAGAATTTGCGAGATGGTATTGTCGGGCAGCCCCTCGCGGGTTGTAAAAGTCGCCACCTTCCCGTCCTTCAAGCGACTCAACCCGCCGCCGCCGGTTCCGATCCAAAGAGTGTTTTCCGGGTCCAGGTGAAGTGTGCGGATCCATTCGCTCAGCAGCCTCCGTTTCCTCCAACGCCCATCCGCCTTGCCTTCCACACTGAACAAACCATCGCCTGTCGTTCCCACCCATATCGAGCCATCCCGGTCCGGCACAATGGCTGTGATGGCATGGACGGGCGGACCCTTTTTTTTGCGCCAGCCACTGCCCGTTGTCCTGCCACCAAAGCTCGCCTTGTCGTGTCCCCGCCCACAGCCTGCCTTGGGCGTCCTGCCCCAACGCGGTGACGTCCAGGTTGGTCAACGCCGGCAATCCCGGTTCGCTCTCAACGGCGCGCACGTTTTTGAATTGCAGCAAGCCGCGCGCGCCGCCCATCCAGCAACTGCCGTCCCTGGCCATGAGCATGGCCCCCACCGCGCCGAACTGGGGCGACAAGCCCGCGGCGGGCAGCGATCTGAAATAGCGGCCATCCCAAAGATAGAGGCCCTCGCTTGATTTGCTGGCCCAAATGACACCCGGGGAAACCTCCGCCAGCCCCTGCACCGCCCCCTTGCCCAACCCCTCGTTATAGCCGATGACCGACAGGTTTTTGGGCCGCAGCCGATTGAGGCCGCCGTGCGTGCCGACCCAGAGTTTTCCTTCGCGATCCACCAGCAACGCTTCCACCAAGTTGTCCGACAGACCGCTGCTGGCATTAACCGCCACCAGCTTCCCATGCTTGAACTGGAACAAACCCTCGCTGACCGAGCCTGCCCAAACGGTGCCGTCGGGGTCCTCAGCCAGGGCGCTGACATAGTGCCTGGCCAGATGACGGGGAAACCGGTAGCGCCGCCACTGCCCGGCCTCACGATAGAGCACCGAGTCATCCCCTGCCCCAACCCAGATGCGATCTTCATGATCCACCAGCAGGCAGTGCGCATCCTGCAGCAAATTATCGAAGACCGGGTCCCGCACGCGCGCCAGTTTCCCGCCCCGCAGAATGTACAGCCCCGCCCCCTTGGCCCCGATCCACATCTTGCCGTGGCGGTCGCTGAAGAGCGCAGTGATCGCTTTTCCGGCCAGTTCTTCCGCAACGCCGGACGTATCCAGATGTCCATTCCGCCAGACCGCCAAGCCGGCCTCGGTGCCGACCCAAAGCTGCCCTTCGTTGTCCTCGGCCAGCGCATTGACTGAATCCGACGGCAGCCCGTCATGCGCGGTAAAGACGGTAAACCGGCCATTCTCCCACCGCCCCAACCCGCCCCCCACGCTGCCGATCCAGAGCGGCCCCTGCCTATCCCCCAACAGCGCCTGCACCGGTCCGGCTTGAAATCCCTCCGGCAAACCAAACGGCTTGAATCTCGCGCCGTCGAATCGGCTCACCCCGGCATCGCTGCCGACCCAAAGGTAACCATCCTTGGTTTGAGCCAGCGCCCGCACGAAATTCTGCGGCAACCCCTGCTCGCGTTGCCAGACCCGGAAAGTGAAGGGCAATTGGCCCCGCCCGATGGTCAGCCCGGCATTGCCCCATTTTATCCCGCTTTCGTCCATCACGAAATCGCCAAAGGAGGTCGCAATGGCCATCTCGCTGAATATCCACCCATCCCCGCCGCCGCCGTGGCGCAGGCGGATTTGGTTGAACGACGCGTCGGCGGCAAACTTGGTCGTCAGGCTTTCCATCTGGCCGGCCTCCGTCGCGCCCGGTCCCAGGTTCGGGTCCAGCCAGACGGTCACCAAATCCTTCCCTCCCGGCACATATTGCACTTTGAAAACTATCGTCCGTTCAATTCCCTTGCGCGGCAGCTCATACAATTCCGGGGCCAACGGCTTGGACGAGTTCAGGTCTATTCCGTATTCGGCGGTCGCATTGTTCGTTCTGCCGGTTTCAAAGACATTGAAGTTGGTTTTGCCGACCTCGGAAACATTGAACGCGCCGTAGGCCCAGGCCTGCAGCGCGTTGCCCACCGCCAGCCGCTCCGCCTCCCCTTCGTAAAGCTCGAAAGCGGCAAAATAAGGCTCCGTGCCCGCATCAGATATCGGGTTCACGTGCAGCTTGAAGTAAAGCGTATCCGTCGCCGTATCGTCCCGTTTGACCGACCCGCCCAGAATGTCCGCCCCCGGCCCTGTTTCGTGGGCCAGCGTCGCGCCCAAATCGCTCCAGATGATGTCCCCCGGACAGGAGGCCGACGCCAGGAAGACCCATCCCGCCGGCAACCAGGCCCGTCCGAAGCGGCGGATGGAAAGCAGGACCGGCGTCATCATGCGCCAAATATGGGTCAAGCGGCGGCATAAGACAAGCGCAAGACAAACGCCCGGCTCAATTTTCCCGCATGATTATGCGGTGGTGTAAACAAGGCTCCTACGGTAACTTGCATTTGAATTGGCTAGGACAACATCGCATACACGAAGCGACCATTCTTCGAGAAGCATCATCTGCTCCCTGGCGGTGGTGCTCTTGCTGTGCCAGGCGGCGGCGCCGGCGCAGAATCTTTCCCAAATCCCGGCCCGCACGGCCCCGGCCTGGCTGCGCGACGGGGTGGTCTATGAAATTTTTCCGCGTGATTTTTCCGCCGCCGGAAATCTGGACGGCGTCACCGGGCGCCTGGATGAACTGAAGGATTTGGGCGTGACCATTCTTTGGCTCATGCCGATTCATCCCATCGGCGAAAAGTTTCGCAAGGGCGAATTTGGCAGCCCTTATTCCATCAAGGATTATTACGCGGTGGACCCGCATTACGGAACGGTGGAGGATTTCAAACGGCTTGTGGCCCAGGCGCACAAACGCAATCTGAAGGTCATCATGGACCTGGTGGCCAATCATACCGCCTGGGACAGCGTGATGATGGCTCACCCGGAGTACTACAAGCAAAACGCCCAGGGCCAGATCATCCCCCCGGTGCCGGAGTGGAGCGATGTGGCGGGGTTGAATTACGCCAACCCCAACCTGCGCCAGTACATGATCACCATGATGCTCTATTGGCTGCGGACGTGCGACGTGGACGGTTTCCGCTGCGACGTGGCCTCGATGGTGCCGACGGATTTCTGGGAGGCGGCGCGCGCGCAGCTTGAAAGCGTCAAGCCGGACATCATGCTGCTGGCCGAGGCCAGCCAGCCCGATCTGCTGGTGAAGGCCTTTGACGCGGATTATGCCTGGCCGCTGATGGGCGCGCTCAACGAGGTGCTCATCAAAGGCGCGCCGGCCTCCCGTCTTCGCGCTTCGTGGGAGGAGAGCCGGCGCCAGTTCCCCCGCGACGCGCTGCACATGCGGGTGACCGACGATCACGATGAACCGCGCGCCGTCTCGCGCTATGGTTTGCGCGGCGCGCTGGCCGGCTCGGCGCTCATGTTCACGCTGGACGGGGTGCCGCTGCTTTACAACGGGATGGAAGTGGGCGACGCCACGGAATCCGGCGACCCCGCGCTGTTCGACAAGCTGCCCATTTTCTGGTCGCCCAAGGACCGCCCGCCTTTGCGCCGGATTTATCGCGACTTGATCCGCTTGCGCAAAGAGAACGCCCCGCTGCGGGAGGGGCCCGTTGAATGGCTGCACAATTCAAGCGAGGGCAGCCTGGTCTCCTTCGAACGCGCCGGGCAAAGCAATGACTTCGTGGTGGTGATCAATTTCTCCAACCGCCCCATCCAAGGGCAGGTGCAAGTCAATGACGCCCAGGACTTCAAGCCGGTGCCCATCGCCGGGATGCCGCCGGTGCCGAAACAGGATTTTCCCTCGGTTCATCTGGGGGGTTTTGACTGGCGCATCTACCAGCGCCCTCTGCCGCCGGTGGAGCATGCCGCCTCGGATGCCGGCGCGGGCCGGATGGGCGCGACGCACTGAGACAAAGGCCCTCTGGTTTATGACGCCATGAGCCTAGCGCAAGATCAACCGGCCGCCGGGCGAAATCCCGCCCTGCCCAAGCCGCGGATGAGTTTCTGGCAAATCTGGAACATGAGCTTCGGTTTTCTGGGCATCCAGTTTGGCTGGGGATTGCAGATGGCCAACATGAGCGCCATTTACAGTTACCTCGGGGCCAACGCCGATTCCCTGGCCATCTTGTGGCTGGCCGCCCCCGTCACCGGCCTGCTCGTCCAGCCATTGATCGGCCAAGCCAGCGACCGCGTCTGGACGCGCCTGGGCCGGCGGCGCCCGTTTATTCTGGGCGGCGCGATTCTCGCGTCGCTGGCGCTGATCTTGATGCCTAATTGCTCGAAGCTTTGGATGGCGGCGGGGCTGCTCTGGGTGCTGGACGGCACCGTCAATGCCAGCATGCAGCCCTTCCGGGCCTTGGTGGCGGACAATCTGCCCGAAGAACAGAATGCCCAAGGTTTCGCCATTCAATCGCTCTTCATTGGTCTGGGCGGAACGGTCGCTTCCGCCTTGCCCTGGATGATGACCAACTGGTTTGGCATTGCCTCCGAGGGCGCGGGGCGGGGACACATCCCCACGTCGGTCCGCCTCTCTTTTTACATCGGCGCCGCGGCCTTCCTGGGCGCGGTGCTCTGGACGGTTGTGAGCGCCAGGGAATATCCGCCATCGGACTCGGAACTGGCCGCCATCCGCGCGCGGAAGTTTGATTGGACGCTGGGCTTGGGCGACATTTTCGTGCTGGTGTTTCACCTGCCCCGGCGCACGTGGGAACTGGGGCTGGTTCAGTTTTTCACCTGGATTGCCATGTTCGCGCTCTGGATCTATTTTCCCCCGGCCGTGGCGAAAGATGTGTTTCATGCTGCGCCCGGCTCGGTGCAGATGGAGGCGGCCGGATCGTGGTCGGGCTTCTGTTTTGCCGGCTATAATGCCGTCTGTTTCATTTTTTCATTCGTGCTGGCGTGGGGCGCGAAATACACCGGCCCCAAGCTGCTGCACACTCTCTGTCTGGCGGCGGGCGCGCTGGGGCTGGCGTTCGTTCCGTTCGTCTCGGACAAATACCAACTGCTCGTCTCCATGACCGCCGTCGGCATCGCCTGGGCCAGCATCCTCTCCATGCCCTACGTCATGCTGGCGCCCGCGCTGCCGAGGGAAAAAGTCGGGGTCATGATGGGAATGTTCAATCTGTTCATCGTGCTGCCGCAGATTGTCGCTTCCAGCCTGCTCGGTTACATCCTGAAAAATTATTTGCACAGCCAGCCCATGAATGCTCTCTTCCTGGGCGGCGCGAGCATGGGCCTTGCCGCCCTCCTGACGCTGTGGGTGGTGACGTTCAAGAAAACCGGCGGGGAATCCACTCCGCCGGGCTGACCTCCGCGCATGAAAGTCACCATCCGACTGCGCTACCACACGCGTTTTGGCCAGGAGCTGTTGCTTTGCGGCGATCACGAATGGTTTGGCGGCGGCCAACCGGAACACGCCCTGCCCTTGCGTTATGTGAACGAGGAATTGTGGGAACTGGCGCTTGACCTGCCGGACACGCCGCCTTTCAAAACGCCGGTCACTTATTATTTCATTTTGCGCCATCCGGATGGCTCCATCACCGAAGATTTCGGCGGCGACCGAAAACTTGATCTGGCCGCCCTGCCCCGCGGCCACACCGTCATCCTGGATTCATGGAACGATCTGGGCGCGATGGAGAACATCTTTTTCACCGAGCCGTTTGCCAATGTTTTGCTGCCGGCGGAACCAGAGGCCCTCAGCGGCCGGCCGCCAGTCGGCGCGACGCATTTGTTCCACGTCAAATCGCCGTTGCTGCCCAAGGGACAAACGATCTGCCTGCTGGGCAGCGCCCGCACACTGGGCGGTTGGAACCAAGCCGCGCCGGTCTTGCTGCAACGCGGCCCGAAGAACGGATGCTTCAGCGCGCGGCTCGATTTGGCAGGGGAATTATTTCCCGTCGCTTACAAATACGGCGTCTATGATGTCCAACGACAGACGTTTGTCCGGTATGAGGATGGCGCCAATCGCCTCCTCCCGGAGGCCGCTCCCCGCGGCGGGCAGGTGATCGTGAACGATGGATTCGCGCGCTTGCCCTGCCCATCGTGGCGCGGCGCGGGCGTGGCCATCCCGGTCTTCAGCCTGCGCAGCGAAAGAAGCTTCGGCGCGGGTGAATTCCTGGATTTGCCCCTGCTGGCCGATTGGGCGCGCCGCGCCGGACTCAAGCTGATTCAAATCCTGCCGGTCAACGATACCACCGCCACCCACAAGTGGATGGACTCCTATCCGTACGCCGCCATTTCCGCCTTTGCCCTTCATCCGCTCTATCTGAATCTGGATCGCCTGGCCGGAACGGGGGATCGGTCTTTGCTCGAAAGCCTGGCCCACCGGCGCCGGCAGCTCAACGCCCTGGAAACAGTGGATTATGAGGCGGTGATGCAGGCCAAGCTGGCGTTCGCGCGGCAGATTTTCGCGCGGCAACGAAAGAAAACTTTGGCCGGCGCGCCGTACCGCGGGTTTGTCGCGCACAACCAACATTGGCTGGCGCCGTACGCCGCCTTCTGTTTTTTGCGCGACAAGTTCGGGACGGCGGATTTCGACCAATGGCCGGCGTACCGTGTCTATGACGCCAAAGCGATCAGCGCCCTGGCCGCGGGTGACGGCGCCGCGCGCGATGAGATGGATTGGCATTGCTTCATCCAATTTCATTTGCATCTCCAACTCCGCGAGGCGGCCGATTGCGTCCATGCCCAGGGCTTGATTTTGAAAGGCGACATTGCCATCGGCGTCCACCGCCACGGCGCCGATGTGTGGCAGCAGCCGGACTTGTTTGACACCGACATGCAGGCCGGCGCGCCGCCGGACGCCTTCGCCGCCAAAGGCCAGAATTGGGGTTTTCCCACTTACAATTGGCCGCGCATGAAACACAACGGCTTTGCTTGGTGGAAGCAGCGCCTGGCGCAGATGAGTTGCTATTTCGACGCCTTTCGCATTGACCACATTTTGGGCTTCTTTCGCATCTGGAGCATCCCGCGCGACGCGGTCGAAGGCATTCTCGGTTATTTTGTGCCCGCCATACCTGTGCGCGCCGGGGAATTGGCCGCGCGTGGCATCGCGTTTGATTGCGACCGATTCACCCGCCCATTCATCAACGACGGCGTCTTGCGCGAATTATTTGGCGGCCGCGCCGGGAACGTGAAGCGCAAATTTCTCAATCCCGTTTTGCGCGGAACCTATTCGCTCAGGCCGCAATTTGCCACGCAACGAGAGGTGGAAAGGCATTTTGCGTCCTTGGAAAAGGACCACCCCGATGCGCCGCTTAAGGAGGGGCTGTTTGATTTGATCAGCAACGTGCTGCTGATCCAGGCGCCGGGCGGCGCGGGCGGGGAATTTCATTTCCGCCTGGGCATGGAGAAAACGCCTTCGTTCCGGCAACTGGACCCCCAAACCCAGGCCCGGCTGAAGGATTTGTGCGTGGATTATTTCTTCCGGCGGCAGGACGATTGTTGGAGGCGCGAGGCCCTGGGGAAACTGCCCGCCCTCAAACGGGTGACGAACATGCTTATCTGCGGCGAAGATTTGGGGATGGTCCCAGCCTGCGTGCCCGAGGTGATGAAGCAACTTGGCCTCCTGGGCCTGGAAATCGAGCGCATGCCCAAGGCCTTGCACGTGGATTTCTCCCGCCCGGCTGACGCTCCTTATCTGAGCGTGGTCACGCCCTCGACACACGACATGAGCACCCTTCGCGGCTGGTGGCTGGAAGACAAGAAACTCACGCAGTTATTTTTCAACCAGGAACTGCGGCAACCCGGCCTGGCGCCCTCCCAATGTGAGCCGTGGATCAACCGCCAAATCGTCCGCCGGCATCTGGATTCGCCGGCCATCTGGAGCATTTTCCAATTGCAGGACCTGCTGGGCATGGACGACGCCCTGCGCCGCCCCGACGTGGAGGCGGAACGCATCAATGTGCCGGCCACGCCCAACCATTACTGGCGCTACCGCCTGCACCTGCCCTTGGAGGCGTTGGGCCGGGCGGAGCGTTTTACCCGCTTGGTGAAAAATCTCGTCCGCCAGAGCGGGCGGTGACAACGGTCCTACAAGCTGCTCTTCCCGGCGGCTCTGACCGCGGCCCATCTGGCCCGCGCAATCGCGGCCAGCCTGGCCTTGACCTCCGGACTGGTCCGGCGATCGGTCTTTTTGCGGGCCGTCCGTGTGGCCGTTGCGCTTCTGAATCTGGCCCATCGGGCCTTGGTGCCGGCTATGATGGCCGCCCGTCCAGCCGCGCTTAATCGCCTCCTGCGCTTCTTCGCCGGCTTGGCAGCCGCCGCCGCTCTCCCTTTGACCCTGGCCCATCTGGCTCGGGCGCCGGCCGCTATCCTGGCCCGCGCGGCAGCGGACATGCGGCGGCGTCTGGCCTTATATGGGGCCCGTGTCGCGCCACTGTCACCTGTGACAGACTCGATCTCGCTTTGCAGTTTTTCGATTTGTTCCTTAATCGCTATGATGCGGTTAAGCTGACTTGTAGTTAAATCATTAAGATTTATCATCCTGAATTTGTAACACCAGTGTCACAGAATAGTCAATCACGAAGATTACTTTCTTCCACGGGCGGCGGCGGGACGGACAAATGACGCTCAAACCATAACTGGAACATGAACAGTGTCCAGAGTTGTTTCCGGTTGTCCTTGGTTCCGCGCAAGTGCTCCTTGACCAGTCGTGTGACTTCAGCGGGATTGAACAGGCCCTGCCGGCGGAGGCGCGACTCGGAGAGGGAGTCGAGCATGAGGCCGCGCAAATCCTCCCGGAACCATTTGGCCACAGGAATGCCGAAGCCTTTCTTGCGCCGCCCAAGAATGTCGGCGGGCAGCTTGTCTTGCATCGCCTTCTTTAAAATGTACTTGCTCTTCAGCCCCTTGAGCTTGAGAGCGAAAGGAATCGAATTGGCGAACTCTACGAAGGTATAGTCCAGGAAGGGCGCGCGCGCCTCGAGGGAACAGGCCATGCTGGCGCGGTCCACCTTGGTCAGGATGCAATCCTGCAGATAGAACTTGCAGTAGAGATAAATCAACCGCTCCATGCCCCGGCTGGAGGCGCAGTTCCTTTCCGCCTCCACAATGTCGTCATAGCCGTCAATGTCGGCGCCCTTTTCCTGCAGGAGGGCCCGCTGTTCGGCGGGGGTGAAGGATCCCAGCCAGATTTGATCGCGAATTTCCGGACGGCGGCCCAGGCCGCGCAGAAATCGCTTCACCTTGAAGTCAAAACTAAAATTATCGCTCGACACCGGCAGCCATTCCGCCAGGGGCCGGATCAGCCGCTCATGAATGGCCCGCGGGACTTTGTAGAACCGCGCCATGCGATGCGCCAGAAAAGTCGGATAGCCGGCGAAAAGTTCGTCCCCGCCATCGCCGCCCAAGGCGACCGTGACATGCTGCCGGGTGAATTTGGAAAGCAGATAGGCGGGAATGATCGAGGCGTCGGCCAGCGGCTCATCCAGAAACGCCCCCACCTCCGGCAGCATCTCCAGCAACGTCCGGCTTTGCAGTATCCGCTCCCGGTGATCGGTCCCAAAGAACCGCGCCACCCGCCGCGCGTGCCCCGACTCGTCAAACGATTTCTCCTCGAAGCCGATGGCGAAAGTTTTGATGCGCGAGGGCGGCATCAGTTCGGCCATCATGGCCACGACCGAACTGGAGTCCACGCCGCCGCTCAAAAAAACTCCCAGGGGAACATCGCTGACCAGGCGCAGGCGCACCGCTTCCTTGAGTCGCTCTCTCAGTTCCCCGGCGATTTCGTTTTCGGGGCGGCCGTGCGCGCCGGTGGTGAATTGCAGGTCCCAGTAACGGCGCTGCCGGGTCTGTCCATTTGTCCATGTCAGCCAATGTCCGGCCGGCAGCTTGTGGATGCCTTTGAAAATAGAGTGAGGCGAAGGGACGTATTCGTAGGCCAGATACTTGCTCAAGCTTCTGGCGTCCAGTTCCCGCGGGCAGCCGGGATACATGAGCAGCGCCTTGATTTCCGAGCCGAAAATCATTTGCGCGGACGTGGCCCGGTAGTAGAGCGGCTTCTTGCCCATGCGATCGCGGGCCAGGAAAAGCGTTTGCTTCCTCGAATCCCAAATGGCCAGGGCGAACATGCCGTTGACCTTTGTGACGCACTCCGGGCCGTGCTCTTCATAGAGATGGAGCAACACTTCAATGTCACTGTGCGTGCGGAATTGATGTCCCCTGCCCTCCAGTTCCAGGCGCAACCGGGCATGGTCATAGATTTCGCCGTTGCAAACGATCCAGATGGAACCGTCTTCATTGGACATCGGTTGCCGGCCGCCACTGAGATCAATGATGGCCAGGCGGCGAAAACCCAGGCCGACGGCCGGACCGCCGGCCTGTGGAGGGGGAATATAATAGCTCTCATCGTCAGGCCCGCGATGCCGGAGGGTGTTGGTCGCGCGCAGGAGAACCTCGGGGCGCACAGGACCGCTCAGGTCCGCAATGCCGGTGATGCCGCACATGGCTAGAAGTTCTTCAAATCCCGCACGTGGTAAATCGGCTTGCCTTGGGACTCGTGGTAAGTGCGCACGATCAGTTCGGCCAGCAATCCCATGACAATGAAATTGACCCCCAAAGTGCCGAGGAAAACAGCGATCAAAATAACGGGATTATTGTGGACGTATGTCCCGTACGTATAACGCTCCCACAGCGTTTCCGCTCCCGCCAGCGTGGCCAGCAGGAACAGGGCAACGCCCAGTCCCCCAAACATGTAGAGCGGCTTGGTGGAAAAATCAGCCAGAAACTTCACCGTGATCAGGTCCAGCACCACTTTCAACACCCGCTTGAAGCCATATTTGCTCCGGCCGAATTCACGCCGGTGATGGGTGACGGGGACTTCACAAATCCGGGCGCCCATCAAGTTGGCCAACGCGGGAATAAACCGATGCATCTCGCCGTAGAGTCGCGTCCCTCTCATAATCTCGGCCCGATAAGCCTTGAGCGTGCAGCCCGAATCGTGCAGTTTGACGCCCGTCAGCCGGCCGATGCACCAGTTGGCCAGACGGGATGACAATACACGCATGACTTCCTTGTCCTGCCGCTCCTTGCGCCAGCCGCTGGCCACATCGTAGCCCTCCGCCAGCTTTTCCAAAAGCCGCGGGATGTCGGCCGGATCATTTTGCAGGTCAGCGTCCATGGAAATGATGATCCCGCCCCGCGCATGGTCAAATCCCGCCGACATGGCGGCCGTTTGCCCAAAATTGCGCCGCAGGTTGATCACCTTCACCTTCCGGTCAGCCTCCGCCAGGCGGCATAGCAGAGCGTAGGAGCCGTCGGCGCTGCCGTCGTTGATAAAAATTATTTCATAGGATTTGCCCAGCCGGGGCAGCACGCCGATCAATTGATTGTAAAGCGGAACAATGCTCTCTTCCTCATTAAACAGCGGGACGATGATGGAAAGGTCCAGGGAACCGCAGGCCGCCGCGTCCGCCGGCGGAGCAGAGGAGCCGCCGCTGGATGGAATAGGCGTGGCAGGCGGCGTGTTCATGGATTTGTCACCGGGTGCGGGCAAAGTTTCCCGCCGCCGGCCCGGGAGATGAAGCGCATCAGCGCCGCCAGAAAGAGCAGCGTCATGAGCGGATGCCAAAACAAGGCGAAATAATTGCCAAAGAAAGGCCGCAGGATATTGGGCAGCAGGCCCATGGACAGGGCCATGACCACAACGGCCCAGCCTGATCGCCGCGCGCCCGCTTCATCGCTGGACAGAAACCACGCTCCCCAGGCGCCGAGGGCCGGCGCGAGAATCACGTAACTGTTCGCTTCGTTCATCGGATTGAACACCATCAAATAACCTGTCGCCAGCGCATACAACCACAGGCACTGCAACGCCGGGTTCAATCGTCGCGCGCTCCAGAGCCAGACGATGGCCGTCAGGCCGCCCGCCAGCAAGCGGACGATCGTTGATGCGCCCGCGGAAAGCGGCGTTCCCAGCGTCCGCAGAATGCCATTGAGGTCGGCAAAGCGATGTTCGCTCACCGCGGCGCAGGCGCGCAGATTCTGCCAGGCCTGCCCATATTGCGCCATGACATAATGCGGGCTGCCGAAAAAAAACGGGAAAACGGCCAGCCCCACGATGGCCGCCGGCAGGCGGCGTGCCACCGGCGCATAATAAATCGCCGCCAGCAACAGCAGGACGACCCCCAAGGGTTTGAGCGCCGTCGCCAAAACCATCCAGCCCACCGCCAGCCACCATCGCTTCTGAAGGGTCGCCACAATGGCCAGGAGCGTCACGCCCCCGAAGATGGCGTTGGCATTGCCATTGCGCAGGGCGCCCATGCACAGCGGCATGGCTGCAATCGTCGCCCACAAAAACCGCTGTTCACATTCCGGACCGAACAGTTCGTGCGCCAGGCGCCAAAGCCCGCCGGCCAGGGCAGCCGCGGCGCAGAACCGCCAGAGGATTTCGCTCAACCTGAGCGGCAGAAAATGAAATGGGCTGTATAACACCGCGAAGTGCGGCAGATAGTTCATGCCCGACGGCCCGGCATACAGGTTCCGCCCCGCCCACCAGTTTTCCGCCGCCTTATGATAGCTGTTGATTGTGACCGTTCGCTTCGACGGATCATGGATGACCAGCGCGGCAATGACCAACATCGGAACGGCCCATAACAACACAGCCACAAGGAAGGCCCGGCGCCTGTTTCGCGGCCAAAGCGCCTGCTGCATCCTCGTTTCCGCGGCAGGCCGGTCAACCGTTTCCATAGATCGGATTCTTACCGTTGAAATGTCGTTAAATAGTCTCTCACATTTGGGCGGCGCGGCAGTGCCGCCCTACCGTTATTGGGTAGGGCGTTGCTGCCGCAACGCCCAAATTCCAAATATCTTTGATGAAGATTAAGATTAGGATTATGAACCGGAAACCGCAACCCCAAAAAACCGGGAGGCACCGGGTGACATGGAATGGCTCTTGATATCGCCGGCCTCTTGGGCGCATCATGCCCTCACTGAACGCAAATGAGCATGTTTGACACCGTCGGCCAGTCCACCCACCGGACGGGCCGCAAAGAAAACACCCTGCGCAAATTGGAGCGCCTGAACAAGGCGCTGCGCCACGAGGAACCCGACCGCGTGCCCATCAGCGATTTCTTTTGGGGCGCCTTCACCAAACGCTGGCGCAAGGAGCTGGGTCTGCGCGACGACGCCAATCCGTATTACCACTACGACCTGGACTGGATCGCCACGGTGCCGAACATGGACCCGTGGATTCGCCCGTTCCAGACGCTCCGTGAGACGCCGGAGGAAGTCGTCGTCAAAACCGGTTTCGGCGCCATCATGCACAAACATTTCCAGTTTCCCATGCCGGAGATGCGCGCCTGGGAAATAGACACCTTTGATAAACTGGAGCGCGCCGAATTTGACGACCCCAGCGACCCCCGCCGTTTTTGCCAAGCCGGCGACAATCAGATTGCCGGCGTCGGCGACGGCTTTGAACGCAATTCCCCGCCCTGGATTGAGACGGTCAAATCGCTGCAGCCCGACTTTCCCGTTTATGGCAGCATGATCGAAGTCAGTGAATGCCTCACGCGCCTGGTCGGCCAGGAGAACGCCCTGCTCTGGATGGGCGAATATCCCGAGCGCATGGGCCGCGTCATCAACCGCATCGGCGCCTATTATCTCCAATGTGCCAAGGCCGAGATGGAGGCCGGCAACGGCTGGCTCGACGGCTTTGTCATCTGGGGCGATGTCGCCTACAAGAACGGGATGTTTTTTTCGCCGCGCTACTGGCGCGAGTATTTCAAGCCCTGGGTCGCGCAAATGGTGGCCTGCGCCCACGCCCGGGGGTTGCCGGTCATCTATCACGGTTGCGGCAACGTCAAGACGATCTTTCAGGATTTTATTGACATCAAGATTGACGCCTATAATCCGCTGGAAGCCAAGGCGGGCCTGGACTGCGTTGAATTGCGCCGTCAATACGGCCACGCCATGGGCTTCTGCGGCAACAGCGCCATCCAGGTTTGGGAAAGCGGAGATCGCGCCGCCCTCCGGCGCGAGGTTTTGCGCAAGCTCAATGCGGCCAGGGGCGGCGGTTATATTTTTCAATCCGACCACTCCGTCACCAGCGCCGTCTCCGGCCAGACTTACGATTACATTGTGAAATTGGTGCGGGAATTCGGCCATTATCCCGTTCAACTTCCGCCGGAATTCGACGAAACAATCTGACCGCCGCCTGCGCGCAAACCGTGCCTTGATTTGTTGAATGCGATCACCCCCAACCCCTTGCTCGGTGTCGGCCTGCATACGGTCGGCGCGGGATTTGCCGCCAACTGTTACTCTCCGCAGAAGTACGTCAAACGCTGGTCGTGGGAGACCTACTGGCTGGCGCAGGCCTCCTGGTGCTGGCTGCTCTGGCCGATCATCGGCGCCCTGCTCACCATCCCCCAGCTCTGGCAGGTGCTGGCCCAGGCGCCCAAAGACCGCATGCTCATGTCCTTCCTCATGGGCCTGGCCTACGGCATCGGCGGCATGGCCTTCAATGTTTCCATCCGCTATATCGGATTCGCCCTCACCTATTCCATCGCGGTGGGACTTTCCAGCATTTTGGGCACGCTGGTGCCGCCGCTGGCGCATCGGCAAATCCATGAAATCCTGGCCCGCGCCGGCTCAACCTGGGTCCTGGCCGGCGTGCTGGTGGGCGCGGCCGGCATTGCCATCTGCGGCGCGGCGGGACATTTCAAGGAACGCGACCTGGACGCCAGCCAAGGTTCGCACGCCGGTTTTTCGCTGGCCAAAGGGCTGGTGCTCTCGTTCGTGGCAGGCGTGTTGTCGGCCGTTTATGGCTTCGCCCTGGATGCGGCCATTCCCATTGAGGACATCGCGGAGCAGCACGGGGCGGGCATCTGGAAAGGCAACGTGGCCTACCTTTTCGCCAACACCGGCGCCTTCGTCACCTCCCTGGTCTATTGCGCCTATTTGCTGTGGAAAAACAAATCTTCAGGGGAGTTCACCCATCTGCCCTCCGGCCAGACCGGCGGCACTCTGCCCGGCAATTACCTCCTCGCTTTCCTGACCGGCACGCTCTGGTATGGACAGTTTTTCTTTTACAACCTGGGCCACGTGCGGCTGGGCAAGAGCTATGCCTTTTCCAGTTGGGCCATTCACATGATCATCCTCGTGCTCATCAGCAACCTGGTGGGCGTCATCTTCAAGGAGTGGAAAGCCTGCCGCGGCCGCACCAAAACCACCATCAGTTTCGGCCTGGTCGTCTTGTGCGCCGCCGTTCTGTGCTTGACCTACGGCAATTACCTGGGCCAACCTCCTCAAAAATAAACGCCCTGACCTATGAAACGCTGCGGTTCCGTCCTCATTCTCCGCCCGAAAAAACTCCACGAATACGTCCGGCTTCATGCCGCCGTCTGGCCCGACGTGTTGAAGATGATCAAGAAGTGCCACATCCGCAATTACTCCATCTATCAGCGCAAACTGGCCGATGGCCGCCACTACCTGTTCAGTTATTTTGAATACACCGGCGCCAATTTCGCCGCCGACATGGCCAGGATGGCCGCCGACCCGGCCACCCAAAAATGGTGGGCGCTCTGCAAGCCGTGCCAGAAACCGCTGGCCAACCGCGCCCCCGGCGAATGGTGGGCGGCCATGGAGGAAGTTTTTCACCTCGATTAGTTTCACCTCAACCGGCCGCGTCACCGGCCCCGGCCGCCCGTCCGGTTTGGCCGCCCCTTGACACATCTCCGATCAATCTTATAGTGCCTCAAAATGCAAAGTCACTTATCTGACGGGCAGACGGAGCAGGAGGACCCTGGCTCCGCGCGCCTCCTTTCCTTGAAACAATTTCATTCCCCCGGCCGCGGCTTCTGGAGCGATGTCACCGACGCCGATTGGAACGATTGGCGCTGGCAACTCAAGCACCGCATCACCTCCCTGGAGAAGTTGCGCCGGCTCCTCCCCACGCTGACGCCGGAGGAGTACGAAGGCACCCTCCTGGCCAATCACAAATTGGCCCTGGCCATCACCCCTTATTTCTTCAATCTCATTGACGCCGGCGACCAGAATTGCCCCATTCGCTGGCAGGTCGTGCCGCGGGTCCAGGAGACCCACACCGCCTCCTGGGAAATGAGCGACCCCTGCGGCGAAGACTCCCATTCGCCCGTGCCGGGCTTGGTGCATCGCTACCCCGACCGGGTGCTCTTTCTGGTCACCGACCGTTGCGCCGCCTATTGCCGCTATTGCACCCGCTCGCGCATGGTCAGCAACGCCACCGGCTACGATTTCCACCCGGAGTTTGACCGCCAGATCCAATACGTCCGCCGGCACGCCGAAATCCGGGACGTTCTCTTGAGCGGGGGCGATCCGCTGCTGTTGAACGACGAAAAACTGGAGTTTCTCCTCAGCCGGTTGCGCGCCATTCCGCACGTCGAATTTTTGCGCATCGGCACGCGCATTCCCGTTTTCCTGCCGCAGCGCGTCACGCCCGAATTGTGCGCCATGCTGCGCAACTATCACCCCTTGTTCATCAGCATCCACTCCAACCATCCACGCGAATTGACCACCGACGTGCGCGACGCCCTCGGGCGGCTGGCCGACGCGGGCGTTCCCTTGGGCAACCAGACGGTGTTGCTGCGCCACGTCAACGACGACCCGCTGGTCATGCGGGCCTTGATGCAAAAGCTGCTCATCTGCCGGGTCAAGCCGTACTACATCTATCAATGCGATCTGATTTCCGGCTCCGCCCATTTGCGCGCCAGTGTGCGCAAGGGCCTGGAGATCATGGAAAGCCTGCGCGGCCACACCACCGGCTACGCCGTGCCCCAATACGTCATCGACGCCCCCGGCGGGGGCGGCAAGGTGCCCATCAACCCCGAATACATCCTGAGCCGCAACAAGGACCGCGTCGTCATCCGCAATTTCGAGGGCCGGGTTTTTGAATATCCAGAAGGGCCGGACGGCACGCCCGTCGGCCCGCCACCGAGGCAGATCGCCGAGCCGGAGTTGGTGTGAAATACAATCAACTCGTCAAAGCAATTGATTCGGCCAGCCAGCAATTGCTCGGACGCGTCGCCGCCGTCGTCAATCAATCCCTGGTCATCCGCAACTGGCTGGTTGGCGCATACATCGTGGAGTTTGAACAGAACGGAGAGGACCGCGCGAAGTATGGCAGTGAATTGCTTGAAGTGCTGAGCCGCGACCTGGTGACACGGGGATTGGAGGGGCTTTCCACGACGAATCTGAAACAAAGCCGCCAACTTTACTGGGCTTATCCGCAAATTCGTCAGACAGTGTCTGGCCTTTTCTCCGGGTCAACCGCGTTTCGTCAAATTCGTCAGACACTGTCTGACGAATTCGCGCTGGTTCTGGCGAACCCGTTGCCTCCGCCGGCAAAACCGGCAAATGTCATCACCCCGCTTTCTCCCAAGTCCGTGCTCCACTTCTCGTGGTCGCAAATTCTCGAACTCATTCGCATTGATGACCCGCTCAAGCGCGCTTTCTACGAAAACGAATGTCTCAAAGGCAATTGGTCCGTCCGCCAGCTCCAACGCCAAATCGGTTCCCTCCTCTTCGAGCGCACCGGTCTTTCCAAAAATAAAGCCGCCGTCATCGCCCGCGCCCGGCGGCAGGAACCGCCGGAGACCATCGAAAACTTGATTCGCGATCCATACGTGCTCGAATTCACCGGCCTGGCCGAACTGCCGCAATATACCGAGAGCGATCTTGAATCGGCCCTGCTTGACCACCTGCAAAAATTCCTGCTCGAACTCGGCGCGGGTTTTCTCTTCGAGACCCGGCAGCGCCGCATCACCGTCGGCAAGGAGCACGACTACATTGACCTCCTTTTCTACCATCGCCATTTGCGTTGCCATGTCCTGCTCGATCTCAAGACCCGCCCGTTTCGCCACGGCGACGCCCGCCAGATGAACTTTTACCTGAACTGGTGGAAACAAAACGTGACCCGCGCCGATGAGCAACCGCCCGTAGGCATCCTGCTGTGCAGCGATAAAGACCACACCATAGTCCAATATGCCACGGCCGGCATGAACAACCGGCTCTTCGTCTCCCGTTACCTCACGCTCCTCCCCTCCGCCGAGCAACTCCAGCGTTTTGTCGAGACCGACCGCGCCCGGGTCGAAGCCGCGATGGAACAGCGCGCCCGGTCCGGCGCGAAGCCGGCGGCGATGAAAAGCAAACGGAAGAAAGCCAAACCGGCGTCGTTAACTGCGCGGCGACGTTGAACCGCTGACCGTATGCCTATCGAAAAAGGAAAATCTTACACTTGGCCGGAAATCGTCGCGGAACTCCACGCCGAAGGCACGAAGCCTCTTTACGCACTGCATCGGAACAGGAAGGTCGTGGGCTTTGCCCTGAACCGTCGGCAGAATCCCAAAGCCCCTGATGAAATTCTCGCGGGCTACGGGGAGAGCCGGGAGCAATACGCGGATGCTTTCATTCGGGATCAGCCAGTTGTCCCGGTTTTCATCAGGGAGGCCGAGACGGAAGAACTCTGGCGTTGTGCAGGCAACTTCCGACTACGCGGCAGCACCGAAGAGAATTCCGAGAAAAACAAGCGTGTGATGCCGTTCGACATTCCAGCCATCTACAAAATCCTGTTTCTGGAAGAAGTTCAGGGCTGACGCATGGATCTCTCTCAACTGCTCCAACAACACGTCGAGACGCTGGAGGAAACACCGGAGGCGGTGTCAAAGCTTTATGCACTGGTTCCCCTCTCATTTTGCAAATTGAACTTTCCCCGGCCTTGCCCTATAATCAGCCCGTGTCCAATGACGCCGCAGACTCCGTCAACGCCAGCACGCGCTATTGCGCGCTCTTCGGGCATCCCATCCGCCATTCCGCCTCGCCCCCCATGCAGAACGCCGGCCTGGCGGCCCTGGGCTTGAATTGGCGTTACCTGGCCTTCGACGTTCACCCCCATCATCTGCGCCCGGCCATTGAAGGCGCCCGGCTCATGGGCTTTATCGGGCTGAACCTCACTGTGCCGCATAAATTGGCGGCCCTGGACATGGTGGACCTGCTGGACGATCAGGCCAGGGCCTGGGGCGCCGTCAATACCATTGTCTTTGAAGCCCGCGACGCCTCGGGAGCGTGGAAACCGGTGGGCGTCCTGCCCGAGGCCCCCGGCGGCGAAACGCGCAGCCGCGGCTGCAACACCGACGCCGATGCGCTGGTGCGCGCGCTCCAGGAGGAATTTGCCTGGGACAGTTTGCGCGGCGCCTCGGTTCTTCTGCTGGGCGCGGGCGGCGCGGCGCGGGCAGCCGCCTTGCGCCTGGCAAGCGAAGGCGTCGCCGCCCTTTACCTGGTCAACCGAACCCAGGCGCGGGCAGCCGAACTGGCGGGGGAAATGGCAAAACGTTGCCCCGGCGTCAAAACCGCGCAGGGCTATCCCGATGACTCGGCGGACCTGGTGATCAACGCGACCTCGCTGGGCCTCAAGCCGGAGGACCCGCCGCCCATCGAACTCACATGGCTGCAATCGCGCCGGCCGCGATTTGTCTATGACATGATTTATCGCCCCAGGCAAACCCCTTTGTTGCGCGCGGCCCGAGAGGCGGGCTGCCGCGCCGCCAACGGCGCCGGCATGTTGCTCCACCAAGGGGCGCGGGCGCTGGAATTGTGGACCGGCCGCCCCGCGCCCTTGGCCGCGATGCGCGCCGCGCTGGAAAAAAGTCTTGACGAATGACCCCGATTTTTGACCTGAAGATTTGGGCCCAGGTCCCGTTTCCTTTTTGGACGGCGTGCTTTTTCGCGCTCGGGTGCGTGGTGGGCAGCTTCCTCAACGTCTGCATCCACCGCCTGCCGCGCGAAGAGAGCATCATTCATCCGCCCTCCCATTGCCCGCGTTGCGGCTGTGCCATCCCGTGGTATTTGAATATCCCGCTGGTCACCTGGCTCTGGCTGCGCGGCCGGTGCGCCAATTGTAAAGAAGAAATATCCATGCGCTATTTCCTGGTCGAAACCTTGACCGGCTCCCTTTTCGCCCTTTCCTGGCTGGCTTTCGGCCACCGCTCCCTCGCCCTGGTCGCAACCGATTGCGTTCTGTTTTCCGGCTTGATCGCCGCGACCTTCATTGATTTCGAGCATTTCATCATTCCCGACCAAATCACCATCGGCGGCATGGTCACCGGCTTGATCCTGGCCTTTTTCGCCCCGGCCTTGCATCTGTCCTTCCCCGGATTCCAGCCCTTGAGCGCGCCCACCGCGGCCATGCGCGACAGCCTGGTGGGCATGATCGTTGGCGCCGGCGTCGTCTATGGGATTTTGCGCCTGGGCAAACTGTTCTTTGGCCGCTACAAAATCGCCCTGGCCCCGGGTTCGCGCATTTTCTTCACCGAAACGGCCCTCAAACTGCCGGCCGGGGACATGCCTTATGAGGAATTGTTTTATCGCGCCGGGGACATGATCCGGCTCCAGGCGGAGCGGGTGGAATTGATAGACCGCTGCTACCGCAACGTGGAGGTCCGCCTGCAACCCAGGCAACTGCGCATCGGCCAGGACTCCTTTGACCCGGAGAAAGTATTGTACTTTGAAGCCGTCACCGACCACGTCGTGCTGCCGCGCGAGGCGATGGGGTTGGGCGACGTGAAATTCATGGCGGCCATCGGGGCCTTTTTGGGCTGGCCGGCGGTGTTCTTTTCCCTGGCGCTCAGTTCGGTCATCGGTTCGCTGGTTGGCGTGGGCTTGATCCTTCTGCGCAAGCGCGATTGGTCGGCCCGGCTGCCCTACGGCCCCTACATCGCGCTGGCGGCGGTGATTTGGGTTTTTGGAGGCTACCGCTGGCTGGAACGCCTTTTTTAGGCCCGCTTAACTGGTCCTCCAGCCTCTTAATCCTAATCCTAATCTTAATCTCCCCTTTTGGATGCCCGCCTCCCGGCGGGTCCCTGCGCCGCCCCTGGCACCACCGGGTCTCTCCTACGCCCCCATCCCTTCCTCGAACGATCCGGCCGCTATCGGGAAGCACAGGTTGTCCCGCACGTAGGCGATGCCGTTGGCGCTGGTCTTGTCCAGGTCCCGATAGGCGCTCTCGGCTTCGACGATCAGCGGCGCGGTTTTGGCCTTCATCGCCGCGCAATAACGCTGCGGATAGCCGATATGAATGAGCAACTCGACGTAACGGGTCATGTTCAAATCGCCCGAGGGAATGTCCACGAACTGCATGGCCCGCTTCTGCCAGGCCCCTTCCATCATGCGCAAGGGCAAACCGGAACGGATGACGTAATTCTTGACGTGACAGGCATAGACGCGCGGGGCCACTTTGAGAAAACGGGTTTCCCAGCTCTCCCCTTCCCAACAGTGCGACGGGTCCGCGTTGACAGCCAGGCAGGGGTCGCCGTCGCACGTCTTGACCAGCATATTGAAATCGTCGGCGCACATGGCGGCGGTGCCCGGATGAATTTCATGGGCCAGGAACAGGCCCAGCTTGTTGGCGTGCGCGCGGATCTTGGCGGTCTTCTTGACAAACCGCTCCCTGCCCTTTTGCAAAAGGTCGTAGTCACCGCCCTTCCAAAAGCCCCACGGGTAACCGGTGGCCAGCTCCCATCCAAAGGCCACGCCCCAAAACATCGGGATGATTTTCACCCCAAGGCCGGCGGCCAGGTTCAGCAGCCGCAGAATGTAGGTCTCGCTCCATTCCTCGATCGCCGTGGCCGATTTGGAGGCCACGTCCGGCGGCAGGAACGGGCGGATGGTCGGGCTGTTGGTCCAGGCGGTCGTATGCACCCAGAACGGGCAATGGGCCGAAATGCCGTCGAAGCTCAACCCGCGCGAGCCAAAGGCCTCCTGGATGTCGGCGGGCTTTTTGAATCGCGCGCCCTCCTGCAGCATGTAATTGGAAGGCTGCGCGCCCGAGGCGCCGGAGGCCTTGGCGTAATCCAGGAACGCGGTGAGAGACTTGGCGCCGTGTTGCGCGCCTTCGATACTGGGGTGATAACAATTTTCAGCCATAAGTTTAAAGTTTCATGTTCCGTTGAACAAGCCCAGCCTAATCCCGCGCCGGCGGAGAAATCAACCAATTTTCGCGCGAATCGAATTGCGCCGGCGCGGGCGCAACGGAAGCCGGCTGTTGAGTCTGACGCGCGGGCATTTCGGCGGCCTTGCCTTCGGCGGCCAAAATGGGTAAAGATGGGTCATGCTGCCAAGCCATAGAAGCTCCTTTCATGTCTTTCGATTCGCCGGAGTTGACGTTTTCCTCCATTGGTCGTGGTTCCTGGTTGCGGTCTATCAAATCAGCGGCGGCGTCAGACGCTATTCCTCTCCGATCTGGTGCGTGTATGAATACCTGGCGCTGTTCCTCATCGTGTTGTTGCACGAATTCGGCCATGCCCTGGCCTGCCGCAGTGTCGGCGGCCGGGCCGATCAGATCATCCTCTGGCCCTTGGGCGGCGTGGCCTACGTTGATCCGCCGCAACGCCCGGGCGCAATGCTTTGGAGCATCGCCGCCGGGCCGCTGGTCAATGCGCTGCTGGTTCCGATCTTCTTCGTGATCTGGCTGCTGGCCGGGGCGTCGCAATGGGGCGCAACCCGGCCGGACCTTTGCCAGTTCGCGACGACGATGCAGGTGATTAACCTGGCCCTGCTGCTCTTCAATCTGCTGCCGATCTATCCCTTGGACGGCGGACAGATTTTGCGCTCGTTGCTCTGGTTTTTGGTCGGTCGGGCCCGCAGCCTGATGATCGCCAGCACCATTGGGTTGGTGGTCGTGCCGGTCATCGTCTTGCTGGCCATCAAACCGCTGCTGAACAATCCCTGGCTGGGTGTCCTGGCCGCTTTCGCTTTGCTGCAATGTTGGACGGGGTTCCAACACGCCCGCCTGCTGACCCGCATCAACGCCGCGCCGCGCCGGGCCGATTGCGCCTGTCCCTCCTGCGGCGCTTCCCCGCCCACCGGAGAGTTTTGGATTTGCGGCAAGTGCCGCCAGCACCTGGACATGTTTGCCACCAACGGTTTCTGCCCCAATTGCGGCGTCATACTGGACGGCGTCCGCTGCATGGAATGCGGCCAATGGCACACCCTGCGCGCCTTCATCCGCTCCTGAGTCGTTACTCCACTGACTCCGCCATTAAATCGTAGTCGGTGCGCCCGATGATCTTCGCCCGGACAAATTCCCCCGCCGCCGCCCCGCCGCGAAGATACACCCGGCCGTCAATCTCCGGCGCGTCGGCCTCGCTGCGCGCGACCCAATAACCTCCGCGCCCCCCCGCTGGGATGCCGGGCGAACCGGCGCAGGCGCGAATCAAGCCGTGCTCCCAGGAACTGACCCTGGCCGCTTCCAGATCGCGCGCGCGCGCCTCCCGCTCGACCAGCACTGTGACCTCCGCGCCGACGCGCGCGGCGGAAAGCTCCCGCGCGATCTGCAATTGCTCCGCCATGGCCAGCCGCTGGCGCCGCTTTTTCACCGCCGCCGGTATCTGCCCCTCCATTTTCGCGGCGCGCGTGCCCTCCTCTTGCGAATAGGTGAACACGCCCAGCCGCTCGAAGCGCGTCGCGCAAATGAACTCCAGCAACGATTGGAAACAGTCCTCCGTTTCGCCGGGAAATCCGACGATGAACGTCGTGCGCAACGCAATCCCCGGCACCCCGGCCCGGATGCGGGCGATGAGATCGCTTATGTATTGCCGCGACGTTTCCCGGCGCATCCGTTCGAGCATGTCTGGGTGGATGTGCTGCAAAGGCATGTCAACATAACGCGCCACCTTGGGGCAGGCGGCAATGACGCCGATCAGTTCGTCGGTCCAATGGGCCGGGTGCGTGTAGAGCAAACGAATCCAAAAATTCCCCGGCAGTTCGTTCAACTCCCGCAACAGCGCGCAGAGCGTGGGTGCCTCCGCCGGCAGCGCCCCGGCGGCGGCGCCGAATTTCTCCGGCGAGGAGATCGTCGGCGTGTGCCCCGCGCGCAAATCCAGTCCGTAATAAGTGGAATCTTGGGAAATGAGATTCAACTCCTTGACCCCCTCGCCGATAAGTTGCCGGGCCTCGCGCATGATGTCCCCCGGCAGCCGGCTGCGATGGGCGCCGCGCATCCGCGGGATGATGCAAAAGCTGCACGGATGATTGCATCCCTCGGCGATCTTCACGTAGGCAAAATGTTTGGGCGTCAGGCGAAAACGCGGCGTGGCGAAATCAGGAATGTAACTGGGCCGCGCGTTGACCCTGACCGGCGGCACGCCGTCCAATTGGGCCAGACGCCGCGCCACCTCTTTTTTCCCCGGCGCCGGTGCGGCCCCGGCGGCCAGTTTCTCGCGCCGTCGCGCCAGGGCCTGGCCGACAATTTCGGAGACCTGCGCGACCTGGTCAATGCCCATGAAGGCGTCCACCTCCGGCAGCAGTTTGGGCAGGTCGTCGCGAAACCGTTGCGGCAGGCAGCCGGAGACGATCAAGCCTTGGGCCGGATTGTCGCGGTTGCGGGCCAAAGCCGCTTCCAGGATGGCGTCAATGCTTTCCTTCTGCGCGGCGTCAATGAACGAGCACGTATTGACAATGAGCACGTCGGCCGACCCGGCGTCATTGGTGATTTGCAGGCCCGATTGGAGCAGCGAGCCGAGCATGATCTCGGCGTCCACCAGATTCTTGGCGCATCCCAGCGAGACCAGCCCCACGCGAACCGGCTCTTTTTTTTCAGGCATCATCGCGCCGCAAAACTTACCGGGCCAGTCGCGAAAGACAATGATTTAGGTTGCCCGCAAAGTTGACATCCAACCTTGCCGATGGGATAAATAATCGGTGAAGGTTATGAGGAAAGTCGTGGAAAAAAAGACGCCTGGCGCCTTAATCGTGGAGAAGTACCGTCCTCAAATGAACAGGTTGACGCCGGCGCAACGCCGCCAGTTGCGAGATCGTGCCATGCGGATTGCCTTCGGCCATGAATCGGAATTTTGAATTGGCGCCATTCAAGCTCGCGGCTCCGGTTATCGCCACGCCGAGAGAGATCGTCCGTAAGTTTTTCCGAGTTTGAATCTGTTTTCTAATCCAGCCGCACGCAGGATTCGATTTCGGCGTAGGTGAAGGTGACGCCGTCGAGCACCAGCGCCAATTGGCGCACGCGCTCTTCCTCGACGAAGAGGACTTCGTTCACCAGCCGCAGCGTGCCGCGCAGTCGGATGCCCCCGCGCAACCAGACTTCCGCCGGATGGCCCACGGGCAAATTCAATTGCCGCGCCGCCGCCTCGGCGGACATCTGGCGCAGGGCCACCCACTTCGCATGGCCGTCCACTGCGCCGCTGGCGTGGAAGTCCAATTCGCCTTGAAGTTCCTTGGAAGTTTCTTCTCCCTCTCGTCCGCGCAGTGGAGGAGAGGGACGGGGAGAGGAGGTTCCCAGCAAGTTCAAGGAAAGGAAAAACCGCACACCGCTACCGCGGCAGGCCGGCGCGTTTGAGCGCCTTCTCAGCCGTCAATCCGTCGTGGATCACGGCGCGAAAGGCAATCAGCGCCTTGGTCGGATCGGACATGCCCCAGATATTCCGGCCAATGGTCGCGCCGCGCGCCCCGGAGCGCACCACCTCAACCATCAGTTTCAGCGCGCTGTAGAGATCGTTGCAACGCGGGCCGCCCGCCGCCACCACCGGCGCCGGACTGGTGGCGATGATTTCCCGGTACGAAGCCGCATCGCCCGTAAAAGGCACTTTGATCACGTCCGCCCCGCATTCGAGGCCGCAACGCACGGCCCACATGATGTTCTCGGCGTCATGCACCATGACCGCTCCGTTCTTGAAATCGCGCGGGTAAACGTGCGCCACCACGGGCAGCCCGATCGCGTCGGCTTGTTCCACCTGGTCCGTCAGAATCTTGAGAAATTTGCCCTCGTTCGGCCCCCGCACACCGATGGCCACGGCGATGGCGTCGGCGCCCAGGCGCAGGGCCTCCTCCGGACTGGTCGTGCATTCAATCACCGTGTCATCGGCGGTGAACGAGACCGACTGGACGATCAGCGGCGCCTGCCCGGCGTAGGGCGCCCAGGCCAACTTGGCCATTCCTTTGTGCATGGTCACGGCGTCGGGCGCGCCCCGCATGATTTTTTCCAGCGCGGCGGGCACGTTGATCAGTCCCTCCGGCAGACCTTTCTGGTAGCCGATGAAATGGTCCACGGCCACGGAGCAAAGGCGTTTGGAGGGGTGGGCAAAAAGGCGGTTAAGCCGGATTTGTTTCGCTAGGTTCATAGTTCAATTAAATCAATAAAAAATGACGCGCCACGTTACTCAGCGCCCTTCTTCCGGTCAAAGAGTTTCCGAATCTTTTCCAGCCTTGCCGGAATCCTTGGCGACTTTTGGGAGCGCGACCGTCTCGGTCGCATCCGTCGGCGTCTCGCCGAGGGAATTCGTTCGGCAGCGAATTTCACCAATTGGCGAACAGAATGACGACATCGCTAAACCGTACCCATGCAGTAGGAATTGGGGAGCGTCGAAGCTCTCCCGCCTCCGACAACCCGCCCCCGACTACCGGCTTGCTTTGTCCCCCCACGGGGCCTATTGTGGCGGTGGCGTGAAACAACCCGTTGTCAACCTGGAGGAAAAAATTGATCGCTTTGTCGGCCGCCGCACCGGCACGCCGGACAGTTTGAAGGCCGGAATGCAGTTGCAAGCCGCGGCGGTGGAATTTCACCGCGCCTTCAAGCATCGCTGGGCGGCCAAAGGCGTCTATCGCTTCAAAACGCACCAGGAGGCCGACCAATGGATGATGAAAATGCTGGCTCGCGCCGACCAGAGCAAAATTTAGAAGTTCTGCGCCAGTGGTTCGCGGAGCACGGCCAGGAACCGCCGCCTGTCTGAAGGAAATGCACCCTTTGTTCCTGCTGGCGCGGGTCAACGCGCTGCAAGCCTGGCGACGGCTCAAATCGGTCCACGACACTTCCCTCCCGCTGGCCGCTTCCATCGCCCTGTTCGTCGTGGCGTACCTGTCGCTCTCCTTCCTGCTCTTTCGCCACGGATTGCGGTTCCTGAACAACTTTCCCGCCCTGGGCGTGGTGCTGACGGAACGATTGTTTTTCCTCCTCTTTGTCTTCCTGCTGATCCTGCTGCTCTTCAGCAACCTGGTGGTCGGTTACACCAACTTCTTCCGCAACCGCGAAACCCATTACCTGGCCTCCCTCCCGATTTCCTCCCAAACCATCTTCTGCTGGAAATTCCTCGAATCGGCCCTCCTGGCCTCGTGGGCCTTTTTGTTTCTCATCTCCCCTCTGCTGGCGGCTTACGGATTGACCCGCGGGGCGCCGTGGCATTTTTACCCGGCGACCGTCGTGGCGCTGGGACTGTTCATTGTCCTGCCCGGCGTGGCCGGTGCCTGGGCGGCGCTGGCGCTGGCCCGTTACCTGGACCGCCGCGCCTTCCAAGTCGTGGCCCTGGCCGCCACCGTCATCATCCTGCTCCTGCTGGCCCTCTGGTTCCGGCCCGAAACGCTGACCGACACCTCGACCGACGTGCGGGTGCTGGCGACGCTGGACAAGCTGCTCACGCGCACCCATTTCTCCGAATGGCCCTGGCTGCCCAGCTTCTGGCTTTCCACCAGCGTTCTCCAATGGGCCGAGGGCGCGCTGACGGCCGGCCTGTTTTTTTTGCTGGTCCTTCTCAGCCACGTGTTGTTCTTCGGCTATCTGTCCTTCACGCGCACGGGAAAACTCTTTTACGAGAGCTTTTCCATCGTGCAAAGCCGCCAAAGCATCTTTCTCCGCTGGGGCTGGTTCCGTCACTGGCGGCGCCGCGGCCCGTTTGCGTATGGCGCCGGACCGGTGGAGAAAACCGCCCGCTTCATCTACAGCGGCCCCCCCGACGTCCTGGCGCTGCTGGTCAAGGACGCCCGCATGTTCTGGCGCGACACCACCCAATGGGGGCAGACGCTGGTGCTCTTCGGATTGCTGGCCGTCTATGTCATCAACTTGCGCCATTTCTCGCAGCAGTTGACCAACCCGTTCTGGAAGAACCTGGTCTGCTACCTCAATCTGGGCGCCTGCTCGCTCAATCTGGCCACGCTGACCACCCGCTTTGTCTTTCCCCAATTTTCCCTGGAAGGCAAACGGCTCTGGATCGTCGGTCTGGCCCCCATGGGCCTCGCCCAGGCCCTGCGGGCCAAATTCTGGCTCGCCAGCTGTGCCGCCTTGTGCGTCACCGTCGGCCTGAGCTGCCTCTCCTGCCGCATGTTGCAAATGCCCCTGGACCGGACGCTCTACCTGGGATTGATCACCTCCACCATGTCTTTCACCCTGACGGCGCTGGCGATGGGGCTGGGCGTGCTTTATCCCAATTTCCGCGAAGACAACCCGACCAAAATCGTCAGCGGCTTCGGCGGCACCCTCTGCCTGGTCTTGAGCTTTCTCTACATTGTCGGCTCCGTCGCCTTGCTGGCCATGGGTTCGCCCTGGGGATGGAAGGGCGAAACGTCCGTCGAGTGGATCCTGGCCAGTTGGGCCGGCTTTGCCGCCATGTCCATTCTCATGGGCTGGCTGCCCTACCGCCTGGGACTGCGGCGCGCCAAGACGTTTGAAGTTTAGCCCACTCGACAACCAGTCCGCACAGGGCCTCGCACAGCGCCCGTTTGTCGGCCAGGTGCCGGCAATGCGCCGGCGCCGTCACCAACCCGAACCCTTCGCCGTAAGCCCGTCCGTTGACCACGCACGCGTCGGTATGGCATTCCGCCAACTGCCGCGCCCCGCGCCCGATGGCCTGGGCGCGCTCGCCTTCCACCTCGTATTTCCACCCCGCCAGAAACGCCGTCGGAAACCACTCCCGCAACTCGGAGATGATTTTTGGCGTCGGCCTCAATTCGGCCAGAATCGTTCCCTCGCCCGTGGAGATTTTGGCCGACTGGATTTCCCTCAATCCGCCGTCGGCCGCGCGCGTCCAAACTTTGCCAAAAGTGAAATCGCTCACCGCCGCCGCGTGAAACACCGCCGCCGCGCCCGTCGGGGCCAATTCCCGCAGTCGCCGCCGCAAATCCGCCGTCGTCGTGAAAACCTGCACCCGTTGCGCCCTCGGCTCCAGTTGGCAGGTGGAATAATGCCCGCGCAGCAACTCGACCTCGTGTCCCTGTTGCGCCAGGAAATTGGCCAATTCGGTGCCCAGGGCGCCGGTGGAAAAATTAGTCAGGCGCCGGACTTCATCCAGTTCCTCATAAGTCGGCCCCGCCGTCACAATGCACTTCATGGCAATTCAGGGACTCAATTTGCCAATGCCCCGGTCCGCGAGTCGCTCGACCAATTCGTTCGCCGTTGAATTAACCAATAGCACGTCGGGTGGCGCCATATTAAAAAGGACGGCCGACTGCCGCGAACCGGTGACAACCAAGACCAGAGTCGCCGGCTGTTTGCTTTGGCCGGCGTTGTAAAGCAGGTTGGCGGCTTCCGCCAGGCTTTCGCCGCGCCGTTGCACGCGAATCAGAACGGGATTCTCACCGGGCGAAATCTGGAGAATCGCATCAATGCCACGATTGCGCTGGACGGGAATAATCGGCAGGCCAAGCAAGTATGCCAAAGCCTCCTCGTCGGACTGGATATATGTTTCGCGCCCTTTGCGTAAGACTTCGGAAAAAGTCTTGAAGGGCTGCTCCAATCGTTGCCTCGCCAACTGGACGGCTTCGGCGGCAACATCAATGCCCAGTGAATTGCGACCGAGTAATTCAGCCGCCACCAGCGTTGTGCCACTGCCACAGAACGGGTCGAGCACAAAGTCGCCCGGCGACGTGATCAGCGCGATGATGCGTTCGAGAAGGAGAATGGGCTTTTGTGTCGGATAGCCGACGCGCTCCTTCGCCTTGGGATTGAGAAGTGGAATGTCCCAAACATCCGCTATCGGCACGCCTTTCTTGTGGCCGTCGTGAATGACCTGGCCGCTGGCATCGCGGGCATAGACGGCTTTGCCGTGTTCGTCGCGCTGACGGCGTTGGAGAATCTGGTCCACGTTCGTCGAGGGCGAGTAATCGTCGAAGAGCTGGTGGTATTGGTAATCGTCCGTCTTGGTGTAGAAAAAAATGGTTTGATGCGACGGCATCGGATTGCGTTGTGCGTTCGACCAACGCCGGTAGTTCCAGACGATTTCCGAGCGGAACAGGGCTTCACCAAACACATCATCCAGCAGACAGCGGATGTGATGGGATGCGTTGGTGTCGCAGTGAAAGAACAACGAGCCGCTCGCCTTCAGCACACGCCGGAATTCTTTCACACGTGCGCAGAGGAATTCGATATATTCCGTGCGGGACTTCCACTCGTCGCTGAATTGAAAGGTCGTCGTGCGGTCGCGGGTGACGAGCGAGTGCCTCTTCTGCGTGAAGAATGGCGGGTCAACATACACCAAGTCCGCCGACTCGGCGGCCAAGCTGCGCACCACCTCCAGACAATCGCCATGATGAACTTCACTGGCCATGTTGCGCCGTCCTTTCTGCGGCCAGATCCTTTAGGATTCCCAGCAGGTCAACGCCCGCGCGTTGTTTCACGTAAGCCCAGGCAGCGTCGGCGTAGTGATACTCGCCTTGCACACTCTTGTACAGGCTTTCCAACGTTTTCTGAATACGGATGGCTTGGTCGCGATTCGGGTAATAGAACATCACGCGCACCGGCTTGTAACCGGCATCGCCAACGGCCTGTATCCGCGTATGCTCCTTGGTGATGTGGTCGCCATCCGTGGTCGCATCGCGCCACTTGATTTCCAAGGCATCGCTGCCAACGAGGCAATCCACTCCGAAAAATTTTGGCTTCCTGCCGTGCGTATTTGGAACGCGAACCGAACCCGAGTCCGGAAACTTCGCCTTGAAGCAGAGCTTCGCCGCCTCTTCGAGAAACGAGCCGGCATATTTGTAGAGAAATCGTCCTTTGTTTTGGTAAACGTCAATCAGCTTTCCTTCGGCCTTGCTGACGCCAAGCACCTCGTAAATCAGGACGTGTGACCGGTCATCCTGCTCCATGTCAGCCACGCGCTCGCCAATCTTGCGCTGCAGCTCGGCGGCATAACGGTTGGCCAGTGCTCTGATTTCATCTTTCATGTTTGCGATGATGGCTCCGCCCAGTTTTGAAAAACTGAAAAGCGGGAGACAGGTAAAAATTCTCGTTGGCCCGAAAATTCGCCACAAGCTCTTTAACCTTTGCAAAGGCCGCATCAAACCCGGATGACATGGTGCCGGCGATTGTACGCCGGAAACACGGCGGGGTCAATTCGGGCCTGAGTTCATTCAACTCATTCCCTTCGTGACGATTTGCAGCTTTTTTGCCGGAAACACAGAAGCAAGCGCCTGGAAATCAGCAGCTTACAAATTCCACCCCCCAAAATCCTTCCACTTTGGCAGAAAAACGGGGGTATCCGGGAAATTATTTTGCGTATTTGCACGCGTTTTTCCGGCTTTTCCGGATTTTTTCCGTCGCAATCCATTGATTCTCAACCACAAGCAACGATCCAACCCCTCCAAAAAAAATCGTGCCTGAAACACTTTCGGGGTTGAACTTTGAACTTTGAACTTTGAACCAATCCGTGCCTAATTAACGCATGACAACCAGAGCCATTCAAGGACGACAGCCGGACGCCGTGACGCAGTTCTCCGTCTTTACGGCCAATCGCGTGGGGCGGCTGCATGATCTGATCGCGCTTTTAGGCGCCCATTCCGTTCACGTCCTGGCGGTGGCGGTGCTCGACGCCACGGAGACGGCCATCATCCGCGTGGTGGTGGACGACCCGCAGGCGGCCCGCCGCTTGCTCCAGGACAACAGCTTCGCCTTCACCGAGTGCGAATTGCTGGTGGTGGAAATTGACGCCGCCACGCAATTGCCCGACCTGATGGCGGCCTTTCTGGAAGCCGAACTCAACATCCACTATATGTACTGCTTCATCCCGCATCCGCAGGGCAAATCCATCCTGGGCGTAAGCATGGAGGACAACGAGGTCGGCGAAAAGGTTCTCATCCAGCACGGTTTCAGGGTCTTGCGGCAGGCCGACGTTTCGCGCTGACATGCCAATGGACACTCCCGCGCTCAGCCTCGTGCTTCCTTGTTACAACGAGGAGGGCAATCTCCGCGCGCTCTTCCAGGCGGTGCAGCAGGCGCTGGACCCGCTCCGCTTGCCTTACGAAATCATCGTGACCGACGACGCCAGCGCCGATTCCTCCTGGGCCGCGTTGAAGGAATGCGCCGCGCGCGACCCGCGCCTCCGCGCGCAGCGGCTGGCCTGCCATTGCGGACAGTCCGCCGCCCTCTGGGCCGGCATCCAGGCCGCGCGCGGCCGTTACATCATCACCCTGGATTCCGATCTGCAAAACGACCCGCGCGACGTGCCCGCCTTTTTGCAGGCGCTGGAAAAATTCGATTGCGTCTGCGGCTCCCGCGTGGCCGCCCGCCGGCAGGGCGACAATTGGCTGCGCATCGCCTCCTCGCGCATCGCCAACCGGGTGCGCAACAAACTCTCCGGCGAGCAAATCCAGGACGCCGGTTGCACCTATCGCGCCTTCAAGCGGGAATGCGTGGCCGGCCTGAAATTTTTCAAGGGCATGCACCGCTTCCTGCCGACGCTCATCAAAATGGAAGGCTTCACGGTGACGGAAATCAGCATCTCGCATCATCCGCGCTTTGCCGGGCGGACCCATTACGGCGTTTGGAACCGGCTCTTCGCCTCTTTTTATGATTTGCTGGCGGTGCGATGGATGAAAAAGCGCATGCTCCGCTGGGAGATCGCCGAGCGCGTCAACTGACGCGGCCGCGGGCCAGGAACCAGGGCGTGAGAGACAATCCGCCCCAGGAGGCCGGCTGATGGTTGGCCAGAAAGACCTTCCGCAACGTCTCGTCGTAGGGAACCAGCGCCGTCCACAGACAGCCCGGCGTCTCCTTCCAACGCCCATCGGGCGGGCCGCCGTCAATGCGCTGAAATCGGGCCGCTTCGACTTGATGGTTCCACATGAAATCGCGATTGGTCGCAATCAGCTTGTCAAGCTCCGCCCGCGTGAAAACCAACCCGTGTTCGAATGCCGTCACCATGGCCTCCACGTCAATTTGGTAGTAGCCGCCGTTGGGATGAACGCCGATCCAGTGCCGCGGCGTGCCGTCCGCCTTGTAGTCCCACGGCCCGGCGGGTTCCCAATAATTCCAGACAAAATGCGCGCCGCCCTCGCCCGTCCGCAGGCGCGACTTCATGACGCGCCACCACTTTTCGGCGTGCGCGCGATACGCCGCTTTGCCGGTCGCCTCGTGCAAGGCCAGCAGCCAGAGGGCAATGAGGTTTTGCTTGTTGTCGGGATTGGAAAAACCATCGCTGGCCCGGCGCGCATAGCCCTCCGTCCATTGGCCCGTCTGCCGGTCGAAGCCAAAAGCGGGCACGACCCAGACGCCGCCCTCTTTGGCCTCCCTCCAGCAATCGCGCGCGAGCCATTTATCGAACGTGCTCTCCCCCAGCTTGAGCCAGGCTTGCGCCGCCTGGCCGAATTTTTCCCGCAGCGCCGCATCGCGCAAGATGTCGCCCGCGGCCAGAATGGCCGGACGCAGCGCCATCGCCTCGCCCAGCAGGCTGTCGGTGAAAAGATTCTCTTCAATGATTCCGCCGCTGCCGCTCTTGGGCCAGCCGATGAAGCCGTCGGGTTCCTTCATGCCTCGCGCCGTCCAGGCATGGGTCCAATCGGCCAGCCGCTCCAGCCATTGGACGTCGCCCGTGGCCCGGTATCCGTAATAAAACCCCTCCAGAAACGGGCTGACCAGCCAGCCCAATTCCTCGCCCATCTCGCGGTCGCAATAGCGGTTTCTGGAATCGGACAGGATGTTCTTTTCCCAGCGGGCCAGCCAATCCCGGGCCAGGGCGCGGTCCAATGTGACGGGAGCCTCCGCCGCAAAATCGGCGGGCCGCAAGGCCGCCCACGCCGCCAGCGCGGCCGCCCGCTTGAGAAATTCACGCCTTCCGCCCACGGGAAGCTTCCTTTCAGTCAAACATTTTTCCAGGATTCAGAATGCCGTTGGGGTCCAAGGCGCGCCGCAACTCGCGCGACACGCGCATCTGCGCCCCGCCCAGAAACCCGGGCAGGAACGATTTCTTCGACAGGCCCACTCCGTGCTCGCCGGTGATGGTGCCGCCCAGACGGATGGCTTCGGCGAAAATCTCCTTGAAGGCCTCCTCCACGCGGCCCATCTCCTCCGCGTTCCGCTCGTCGGTCAGAAAAGTCGGATGAAGGTTGCCGTCGCCCATGTGGCCGAAGGTGCCGATGCGCAGCTTGTATTTCTTGGCGGCCGCCTCGACAAATCGAATCATGGCCGCCAACTCGCTCCGCGGCACGGTCGCGTCCTCCAAAATGGTGGTGGGCGCTACCCGCGCCAGCGCGGAAAAAGCGCTGCGGCGGGCGGCAGCCAGCTTGTCCCCTTCGGCCTCGTCGCGGGCCACTCGCAGTTCGCGGCAGCCTTTTTCGCGGCAGATTTGCTCCATGCGCGCCGCTTCGTCGGCCACCGCGGCGGGATGGCCGTCGGTTTCCATCAAGAGCAGCGCCTCGCAATCCAGCGGCAGGCCGATTTTGGCGTAATCCTCCACGCACTGAACGGTCGTGCGGTCCAGGAACTCCAACGTGCAGGGAATGATCTGCGCCGCGATGATGGCCGACACCGCCTCCGCCGCCCGGTCCATTTGCGCGAAGGTCGCCACCATGGTTTTCTTGGCCGCCGGCTTGGGAATGAGCTTGAGCAGAACCTTGGTGATCACTCCCAGCGTCCCCTCCGAACCGATGAAAATGTCCTTGAGCGAATACCCGGCAACGTCTTTGACGCACTTGTTGCCCGTCCACGTAATTTCCCCGTCCGCCAGGACGACCTCCAGGCCCATGATATAGTTGCGCGTGATGCCGTACTTGAGGCCGCGCAGCCCGCCGGAATTCTCCGCCACGTTGCCGCCGATGGTCGAGATTTTCATGGACCCCGGATCCGGCGGATAAAAAAGGCCGGCCGCCGCGGCGGCGTCGGCGATTTGCAGCGTGGTCACGCCCGCCTCGGCCAGCAAGGTCAGGTTCGCGCGGTCCAGTTCCAGGATTTGGCCCATTTTGACCGTGCAGAGGACGATGCACTCCGGGACGGGCACACTGCCCCCGCTCAAGCCCGTGCCAGAGCCGCGGGTGACGACGGGGATTTTGTTGGCGTTGGCCAGGCGCAGCACCTCGGAGACCTCCTGCGTTGTGGAAACCAGGACCACGCAGCCAGGCATCTGCCGCAACGCGGCCGTGCCATCGAAGGAGTACGGGATCAAGTCTTCCTGGGCGGTCAGGACGTTGGCCGAACCCACCCGCTGCCGCAATTCGCCGATGACGTTTGCAGAGAACATCCGGGCAAGAATGAGCGACCGGGACGGAACGGTCAAGTCATTGCGAATCGGTGCCTCTCAAGGACGCGGCCCCAGGAGCGGGCGGAATTCACGCTTCGGTGACTTCACCGGCTGCGAAACGGATTGACTACACTGACGCCACTGTAGTTCCGGCCGTCTGCGAGGTCCTCCGTGAAAAGCGTCTTACAGCCCAACTCCATGGCGGCGGCCAGAATGGCAGCGTCATAATAGCGCACTTGGTAGCGCTCGGCCAATGCCACGCTGTGGTCGAACAATTTGACCGTTTCTTCCACCAGCGGCCGGGTCCGCAGCAACGTCAGAATTTCCCGCATCGTCCTTTCCGGAATGCACAATCTGGCCTTGCGCCGCGCGTTGTCGAAAAACTCTCCCAATACCTGAACGGACGTCCCGAAGTCGGTTTCCGCAATAAGGCGGAGAGCCGCCGCTTTTTTTTCCGCCTCCGTCTGCACGTTGGCGGCGGCGTGGAGAAGGACGTTAGAATCGAGAAAAACGTCCGCCTTCATACGTCTTGGCGCGTGAGGGTTTGTAACCCAACTCCAATTTGCAACCCTTCAAAAGACGGACCAGCTTCCGCCGGTTCCTGCGATCTTCGGCGTCGCCCCGGACGGCCAACACGGGGGCTTTGCCGGTCGCCAACGCGTCCAGATAATTTCGCACAAGGGCGCTTACCGAGGTCTTTCTTTGGGCCGCGGTGACGCGCGCCGTGTGATAGACATCGTTGTCCACACTCACTGTAATGTTTTTCACCCCATCACAGTATCTGTGAAACTGTGGGCTGTCAACGCCCTCATTCCAGCAAAGAAGAATCCTCGTCCGGCTCCCCTCCCGGTCCAATCCGGAACTGCTTTTGCATTGACATGCCTCGAAGTTGTCGAGATTCACGAGACGCATGTTTGAGCTCTTGCGCACAGATTCGTCGTCGCGCGCGCGCCTGGGGCGGTTGACCACCGGCCGGGGCGTGATCGAGACGCCGGTGTTCATGCCCGTCGGCACCCAGGCCAGCGTCAAGGCGCTGGACCCGCGCGAGTTGCGCGAGATGGGCGCGCAAATCATCCTGGGCAACACCTACCACCTGAACATCCGCCCCGGCTTGGACATCATCCGGGCCGCCGGCGGCCTGCACCGCTTTATGAACTGGCCGGGGCCGATCCTGACCGACAGCGGCGGATTCCAGGTCTTCAGCTTGGCCAAAATCCGCAAAATCCGCGAGCACGGGGTTGAGTTCCGTTCGCATCTGGATGGTTCGCCCTTGTTCCTCGGCCCGACGGAAGCGATGCAAATCCAGCGCGCGCTTGGCTCCGACATCGCCATGGTCTTCGACGAATGCCCGCCGCACGATTGCACCGCCAAGGCCGCGCTGGAAGCCGTCGAACGCACGCTGGCCTGGGCGCGGGAATGCCGCCGCCAGCCGCGCGCGGAGGGCCAGGCGGTTTTCGGCATCGTGCAAGGCGGGACGGACCGCGCCTTGCGCGAGCGTTGCGCCCGCGAATTGGCGGCCATGGAATTTGACGGTTACGCCATCGGCGGGGTCAGCGTGGGCGAACCGGAGCACGAGATGATGAGAGCGGTCGAAATGACCGCGCCGCTCTTGCCGGAGGGCCTGCCCCGTTACGCCATGGGGCTGGGGACGCCCGCCCAATTGGTGGAACTGGTGGCCCGCGGGGTGGATATGTTTGACTGCGTTTTGCCCACGCGCGTCGCCCGCAACGGCACGGCCTTCACCCGCCGCGGCACCCTGAGCATCAAAGGCGGCGCGGTCAAGGCGGACTTCGGCCCGATAGAGGAGGGCTGCGCCTGTTTCGCCTGCCAGAACTTCACGCGGGCCTATCTGCGCCATTTGCTCAACGTCAACGAGATTTTGGGCCTGCGCATGCTCAGCGTGCATAATTCCCATCTGTATCTGGACGTGATGCGGGAAATCCGGGGCCATCTGGCGGCGGGGACCTTTGGAGAGTATCGCCGCCAATTCGCCGCCACCTACGTGCCCACGCGGAAAATCCTCTCCTCCCGCGTCAAGCAGACCCTCAAAGCCGACGACCGCGGCTGACTCTTGAGCAACAGATAGACGACAGGCGCCGCAAAGTCCAGCTTGACTGGCCAGAATTTAGCTTTTAGGATTTAAGCATGAAACAATGGCCAGTTCAGAACGCGAAGAACCAATTAAGCCTGGTGATTGCACTCGCTCGCACTGAAGGACCGCAAACGATCACCCGGAATGGGAAACCGATGGCGGTGGTTGTGGCGGCGAGAGAAATCAATAAGCTCGGCATACCCAGGGAAACTCCGCTGGAGTTTTTTTCACGCTTCAAGGGCGTCGCTCGCGGCCTGATTCGTAGGAAGGACTTGCCTCGCAAAATCGAGACCTAATGTTTCTCCTTGACACTGTGGCAGTTTCAGAATTGGATCGCCCAAGACCCAATCCAGGCGTCATGGCGTGGTTTTCCAGCGTGGACTGGAATGACCTTTTCCTGAGCGTGATCAGCATCGCGGAAATCTGGCAAGGAATCGTTCTCCTCCCCGCGGGCAAAAAGCGAAGGTCACTGGAGGCTTCCTTTGATTTGATTCCAGACCGGTTTCCAGGACGCATCCTCAGTGTCAATTTTGCAGTCGGCGTGAAGTATGGCGAGCTTCAGGCGAAGGCTGGTCCGCTGCCGGTGCTGGACACGCTCATTGGCGCAACCGCGCTCGTGAATCGCCTCACCGTGATAACCCGCAACACGGCCGACATTGCCCGCACCGGCGCGCTCATTCACGATCCTTGGATTTGAACGCCATCAGCCCATCTCGGCTCGGGTGTTTAAAACAGCCTGGGCGAAGATTCTGGCTTCGGACGTTGCGCGGAATCCTCTTGCCCTGCGCGGCCAGGCGGGCAACATGGAGTGCGGCTCGAGTGGAAGGGTGGCTGAGTGGTTGAAGGCACCTGACTCGAAATTGACAACACTATTTATCAGCAGTCCTCACACGTCATCCCGGCCTTGATTATCAAGGCATGGCAGCGTTTCGCATCTGCCTGAATCATCACGAATTTGCCTGAAAATTGGCAAACAGTAGCAGATTGCAGTATCAGATTCGGACAAAACCAAGGCGCAATCGGCCCGCTCGCTGGAGCAAAAAGTCAAGCATCAGGTGCAGGACGCGCACGTAGCCGCTTCTCAATAGCGGAAACATAAAAACCAGACATTGCTCCAGCCACAATCGCAAAACCAAGCGGTCTGAAAAACACGCACAAGGCGAAACCGACGATCATCACCAAGTAAGCCAGGCAGCCATTGGCGAGATTGAGATTCGGCTGTGCGCAGACTGAACCAAGCCAAATAAACGGCAATGCCGCCAAGAACCACCACGATACATGAACGGCAGCGACAACGGCAATCACTGACAAAATCGCAGGCGCGAATACTGCCGGTCGAATAATATAAACACGCGGCTTCATGATGCGTACCCTGTAGCAATGTATCAGCCATGCCGGAGGGTGCAAGCCTTCAAATCTGCCCAAACGTGACCAGGGCACTCTGCAAACACTGATTCAGGGCAGCCGTCTTTGAGTGCTTATCGTTCAACTTCATTGGGGCACCGGTCGCGGATTTCCTTGTGGCAGTCCTCAGTACAATGAATTATATTCCCGGCATGTTGCAGACGCTTGAAAAATGTGTGGAAGAGTTGGAGAGGAAAGTCGCCGAGTTAAGCGCGCAGGCCCTTGATTTGCGCCCACGCCAGAAGGACTGGCGCCGCACCGTCGGCTCCATGACCGACGACCCGATGGCGCGAGAGGCCGAGCGCCTCGGGCGCGAATATCGGCAACAGCAAAATTGACTTCTTTGCCGCGTGGACAGTGCTCCCATGGAATGAAGATGCTGCTGTCCTGTTCGCGGGCTTTCGGCGCCAAGGCGTGCGCCTCGGTTCAATGGACTTAAAAATCGCCTGCATCGTCCTGGCGTACGACGCCACTCTCCTGACTCGAAACGTGACTGACTTCGCCCAAGTGCCGGAACTGCGAGTGGAGAACTGGCTGGATTAAATACAGGCCAGAATCGTGAGATGCTTTCGGCGCGAAACTTTTCCCGCGAATGTTGTTTAATCGTAAGCTGTGCTCTGATAAATAATCTGACGGCATGAAAACGCTCTTGCAAGGCGCTCCTCAACTAGGGAGGGTCTGGCCGCTGGCGGTGGTGGCGGCCCTGCTCTGCCGCCCCGTCTCCGCGCAGACGCTGGCGGTGTCCGATTACTCCACCTTCAAAGCCGCCCTCAGATCCTACACCAACGTCACCAATTTCGCGACCAACGTCACCATCAGCCTGACCTCCGTGGGCCAGACGCTGGACATCACGCGCAGCGTCACCATTGACGGCGGGACCAACTACGTCGTGTTCGATGGCGGGCAGGTGACGCGCTTGTTCACTGTCCAGCCCGACTGCCAATTGACCCTCAAAAACGTGCAGGTCATAAACTGCGTTTCCCCATACTCTGGCGGCGCCATCTATAACCAAGGCGCGCTGATCATCAGCAATTGCATCATCGCCGGCAACTCGGTCACCAATGCCAGCGGCAGCAACGGCGTCAGTGGCGTCAACGGCGCCAACGGGGGCGATGGCGTCAGTGGCGGCCCAGCCCTGGGCGGCGCCATCTACAGCACCGGGCCGGTCAGCATCTATTACTCGGTGCTGGGCACCAATACCGCCGGCGCCGGCAGCGGCGGCAGCGGCGGCGCTGGAACCAGCGGCTTTATCTTTGGAGGCGTCGGCGGCAATGGCGGCAGCGGCGGCGGCGCCTACGGCGCGGCGCTTTACAGCACCGGTGTCTCAAACGTCTTCATTGGCACGGCGTTCTTTAACAACGTCTGCACCGCCGGGGCGGGTGGCAGCGGCGGCTCGGCTGGCTCCGGTCCCTTCCCCGGCGCGGGCGGCACAGGGGCGGCCGGAGGCTCGTCCGCTGGCGGAGCGGTCTATGTCACCGGGGGGTTGTCGGCGTCCAACTGTCTTTTTGCGCACAATACGGTCACGGCCGGGGCCAGCGGCGCCGACGCTTCCGGCAACCACAACGGTCCCGATGGCGGTTCGGCCCAGGGAGGCGGACTTTATATCTCCAGCGCGGCCGGCAGCGCCTACCTCCGAAACTGCGTGTTCTTTGAAAATACCTGCGCCGGGGGCGCCGGCGGCAGCGGCTCGACCGGAGTCGGCGCCGGCGGCTCGGCGCTGGGAGGAGGATTGGACAGCGCGGCGGCGGCAACATGGATGAGATTCTGCACGCTGGCGACCAACACCCTGACCACCGCCACCAACGGCACCATCCTTGGATTCGATGTCTGCGGCACTGGCGGAGTGATTTGGTTGAGCGACTCCATCCTGTCGGGCGGCACCAATGGCACGCCCGAGTACGTTCCCAACGCCTACGGCGTCACCGACGCGGGCTACAACATCAGTTCGGACGCCAGCCTGACGCGGCTTTCCTCCCATACTCTGATTGACACGGACCCGGTGTTGGATTCCGGGTTGGCCGTCTATGAGGGATTCAGCCTCGGCCCGACCAACGTCTCCGGGCCGAAGATGATGACCCTGGCCATCCTGGCCGGCAGTCCGGCCGCCGGCATTGTCCCTGGCCTGCCCGGCGTGAGCTTTCCGGCGACAGACGAATCTGGGGTTGCGCGCAGTTCGCCCACCAGCGCGGGCGCGTATGAGATCGCGCCCCTTGTCATTGAAACCAACGGGCAGGCTCCCATCCTCAACTTGCGATCCAATCAGTATAATGTCGCCGCCGGCGGCACCGTGGTCCTGGAGGTGAACGTCACGAGTTCCAGCGAGGCCACCAACTTCGGGCTGGCGATTTCCGCGCGTTCCAATGTCATTGACCTGACCATCAGCAACACGCTTCCCGGCATGTCGTACCTGCTCATGGAAAAAACCAATCTGACGGCCCCATCCTGGACCGTCATCCAGACCTTGACCGCCACCGGCTCGTCCACCGCCGCCGCGCCGGTCAGCACTGGGACCAATCAGTCGCTGTTTTTCGCGGCGACGCTGACCACCAACGATCAGACTGCCTTGAACCAGCCCCTGAGCTACCAATGGCTATTCAACGGGGTCATTCTTTCCGACAACGCCACTTACAGCGGCACGACCAGCAGCAATTTGACCGTGAGAGGCGTGACGGCCGCCCAACAAGGGACAAATTACCAGGTGATTGTCGGTGTTTCCACGCTGCAAGGCGTCACGCGCGAGTCCATTTCGCTCAGCATCATCGCCAGGCCGAAGATCACGCTTGAGCCAGTTAGCAGAACAAATGCGCCTTACGGCTCGGCGGTGACCTTCAAAGTCGTCGCCTCTGGCTCGGTGCCTCTTTCTTACCAATGGCATCTGGGGACGAACAAGCTCACCGACAACAGTGAAATTTCCGGTTCCGCCACCGCCAATTTAACCATCAACCCGGCGGCGACCAATGACGACGGCAGATATTCCGTGGTGGTGACAAATCAATACGGTTCGATTGCCAGCGCGGTCGCCGTTCTGATCGTGGTGCCGGATAAAACCAAACCCACCGTGGCCATTTCTTCGCCCCTCGCCAACGCGCGAGCAACCAATCCGGTCATCACGGGCACGGCGTTCGACAACGCCCAGGTTATCGCAATCAATTACTCGGTCAGCAACGTCAACACCGGCACGGTCATTAATGGAACCAACAACCTGGGCGCCAACGGCGCGACGAACAAGACGTGGGCCATCACCAACGCGGTTTTGCCCGGGACAAATTACGTCACCGTGCAAAGCTTCAACTACTCCGGCAAACCATCCTCTCCTGTCACCCGCGAGTTTTTCTACGTCGCGCCGGCTCGGTTTGCCTTGACTACGAACGGTTTCGGGAGCGTCACCGGGAGCGCGTCCGTCGCCGGCAACGTCGTGCCGGCCAACGGCGCGCTGCTGAACATCGGCGAGGGCTACACCCTGACCGCCAAGCCGGGCCGGAATTACGTCTTGACAAACTGGATCGGCTCCAACGCCTTGATGGGCGCGTTCACCAACAACGGCCTCACTCTCCATTTCATCATGGAGAGCAACGAAACCATCACGGCCAACTTCACCACCAACCTGTTTATCGGCGCGCGGGGAACTTACAACGGCCTCTTTTACGGCAGCAACAGCTTCACCGTGCAAACCGCCGGGATGCTCTACAATTTGACCGTCGCCACCTCGGGCGTCTATAGCGGCAAATTGCTCTTCAATGGCGGCTCGTTTACCCTTGCGCCGGGCAGTTTTGATTCATCCGGCTATGCCAGCAATCGCGTGCCTCGCGCGCCCGCCCAGGGCGGGCCGGTGGCGCTGGAAATGTGGTTGGGGTGGACCAATGGTGAAATCAACGGCAGCGTTTCCGGCACGGATCAAGGCGGATGGAGCAACTTCCTCTACGCCGAGAAGGCGGCCGCGTCCTCGCCGTCGTGCGCCTGCACCGCGCTGCTGGCGCCGGGAGCCAATGCCGAGGGCGAAATTCCGCCGGGCTTTGGTTACATGCTCATCACCAACCACAATGGCAGCGTCACCTTGAACGGCGCGGTGGCTGATGGCGCTGCGTTCGGCCAGACGGTGCCGCTGGGAATGTCCGGCGGCGTGCCCGTTTTTTCTACCAATCTTTACAGCCATCCCGGTTTGCTTTTGGGCTGGCTCGCTCTCTCCAACGGAACTGTCCTGGCGGAAACTCCGATGGCCTGGATCAAGCCCGCCCGTTCGGGCATTTACACCAACGGCTTCACCAATCTGCTCTCCCTGACCGGCTCCGGCTGGACCAACCCCCCTCCGGGCGTGCCGGCCATCTCCCTCACCGGGGGCGCGCTCATCGTGACCAACAGCAGCCTCGCCTTGGCTTTTGTCGTGTCAATCACAAATAACACTTTGGTCAAGGAGACCAATTCCGTTTCGACGAACTCCCTGACCGGCGCGATAACCAACAAAACCGGCCTGCTCAAGATCATTTTTGGCAACGGGACGGGCCGGGCCACCACCGTTGGTTACGGCGCCATCTTGCAGGACTCGAACAGCGGGGGCGGATATTTTGTGACCAAAACCAACGCCGGATACTTCCGCTTGCTGCCGCCTTAAAATTGAGATTAGGAGCCGGCAAGCGTGGCCCAAAAAGATATGCTCCCTTCAGAAGGGCGCATGACAAAAATCTCCACCTTCCTGGTAGGGCAGAACTGCTGCTCTGCCGTGAAATCTTGGGCGGCACGCCGCCCTGCCAAGGATGTGAAGATCTTTGTCATGCCTCCCCCCAGAAACCGCCGGTTTCGCGCTTTCCAATCCGACTGTTTCTGTTACGCTTGGGGGGCGATGCGGTTGTTTTGTTTGATTTGCTGGCTGGCTTGCCTCAACACCGGGGTTCGGGGAGCAGACATTGTGTTTAATTTCAGCGAGGACGCCCCCGGCCAGATTCCGCCCGGCTTTGTCAGCCTGGTGACGGGGCCGGGCAAGGCCGCCGATTGGAAAGTGACGAACGAGGAGGTGGCGCCCCTGCTGGCCCCGCTGTCGGACCAGGCCCGCAAAACCGTCGCCACGCGTTCGGTGCTGGCAGTGCAATCGCCCAACCCGGGCCAGGACCATTTTCCGTTGCTTTTGTACACGAACGAGCTGTTTTCCGATTTCACTTTTAGCACGCGCTTCAAGATCCTGGGCGGGACGGTGGATTCGCTGGCCGGCTTGGTCTATCGCGCCCAGGACCAGGGCAATTACTATGTCGTGCGGGCCAGCACGGAGGGCAATCTGCTCTGGTTCCGTGTGGTGGGCGGCAAGTCTTATGAAATGCTGGGCATCGGCGTCAAAATCCCCGTCCCCAAAGACCTCTGGCAGGAGTTGAAGATTGAGTGTTCCGGCAGCCAGACCCGATGCTTCTTGGACGGGAAGTTGGTGATTCCTCCCCCCAAACCGGGCGCGCCCAGCGACTCGCTGGCGCTCAGCGACACCACTTTTTCCAGCGGCAAGATCGGTTTCTGGTGCGAGGGCGACACCGCCTGTCACTTTGTGGACGCCCGCGTCCATTACACGCCCAAGGTGCCGCTCGCCCAAACGGTGGTCGAGAGCGTCAAGAAGGAATATCCACGCCTCCTGGCCTTGCAGATCTACGCCGACAAGCAACCCGGCTCCCCGGTCATCGTGGGTGACGCGGATGCCGCCCAGTTGGGCAAGCCCGGCAGCCAGTACGAAGAGGACGTGATCCAGCGCGGCTTCATCTATTACCTGCCGACCCGCCACTGGGTGGAAGTGACCATGCCCTTGCGCGACCGCAACGGAGAAGTGACGGCGGCGATGAAAACCCGAATGGACACCTTCCGCGGCGAGACCCGGGACACCTCGGTGGCGCGGGCCTTGATTGTCAAGAAGGCCGTCGAGAAGCGCATGTCGGCCTTTCAAGACATCGGCCAATGACTTACGCACTCTTGAGTCTCTTGCGCACCTCCTGCAGGATGCGGGCGCTCGTTTGCTCCGGGGTCATGGCGGAATTATTTATGACCACCGCGCCCAACGCGATCATCAGCGGAGCCGAGGCCCGCTGGCTGTCGCGCTCATCGCGCGCGGCCAGGTTTTCGCGCACGCCCTCGGCCGCGCGGCGCTTGGCCCGCTCGTCCAGGCTCGCGTCGAGGTAAAACTTGAAATCGGTCTCCGGGAAGACGTTGGTGCCGATGTCGCGGCCCTCCATCACCAGGTTGCCAAAGCGCAGGCACTCCCGTTGGCGGCGCTTCATCCATTCGCGCACCTGGGGCACGGCGGCCACGTGCGGCACCGCTTCGCTCACGGCCGCGGTGCGGATTTCCTTCTCCGGATAATAGCCTTCAACCAGCAGGCGGACCTTGTGGTCCACGCACTCCAGCGTCGTCTTCCAGCGGCGGCACCAGGCGGCCACGGCCCTGGAATTGTGGACGTCAATCTTCTTCACCAGGCAATGCCAGGCCAGCGCGCGGTACATCGCCCCAGTGTCAACATAAATATAACCCAGCGCCCGCGCCACCAGCCGGGCGTTGGTGCTCTTGCCGCTGGCGCTCGTGCCGTCAATGGCGATGACCACGTTCCGCGGTTGCAAAGGGTCCTTAGTCGGCAAAGAGCTCCTCCTCCCGCAATGGCCGGGCCGTGCGCGCCTCCACGATGCCCGCCCCCAGGCCGGCGGGGCCGCGGCCGCCCAGCTTTTGGAAAAAGTTTGGAAACGTTTTCTTCACACAGGAGGGATTCTTGATTCGAATGCCCGCAATTTTCAATCCCACGATGGCAAAACACATCGCCATCCGATGATCGTTGTAGGTCTCGATCTCCGCCCCGTGCATCGCTCCGCCGCCGGGAAAGACGGTCAATTCGTCCCCCTGCTCCATGACGCGCACGCCGCATTTGGTCAATTCACTGCGCAACGCCGCCACGCGCTCACACTCCTGCACGCGCAGCCGCGCCAAATCGGTGAATTCCGTCGGCCCGCCGCCGAACGGCGCCATGACGATGGCCGTCATAATGCTGTCGCCAAGCTGGCTGCGGCGCGAAATCCGGGCCGGCAGCGGCAAAAACCGCGGAAACGCCGCGTCAATTTGCCAGTCCGAATCGGGAAAGGCGGCGACGGCGACGCGCGTGGGCGACTGCATGAGCCAGTTGGCCGCGCAGAAGTAGCTCGCGCTGGAGGCGTCAGGCTCGATGCGGAACTCTCCGCCGCCGGCGGGAAAGGCGGCGATGAGTTGCCGGGTCATGGCGATGTATGGCCCCTCCTCCGCCGATTCGCCGGCCAATTGAACTTGCCACCGGCCGGCGGCCGCGCACAGCAGGAGAGCGGACGCGAATTGCGAACTCTCGCCGATGTCCACGCGGCAGGCCCCCGCGCGCGGCCCCGCCCCGGTAATATCGGCCGGAAGGCGGTCGTTGGCCGATTCAACGCGGTAACCCAAGGCGCGCAGGGCGCCAAAAAGCGCCGCCTGCGGCCGTTGGTGCATCCGTTCGGCGCCGTGCAGCCGGAAAACGCCCCGCCCAAGGCAGACCAGCGCCGCCAAAAACCGCGCCGCCGTCCCGGCGTTGCCGACAAACAGTTCCAACGGCTTTTCCGCCGTGCCCCCGTTCGGGATGTTTCCCCCCAATCCGCGGATTCGCAGCGTGCGATTGCACAATTCCCTTTCGTCCGGCGCGAGGGTGATTTCAAAGCCCAATTGCCGCAGGGCCGCCGTCATGACCTGCGTGTCCTCGCTCCAGAGCGCCCCGCGCAATGTCGCCCACCCGCCCGAAAGCGCCCCCAGGATGAGGGCGCGATTAGTGATGCTCTTGGAGCCGGGCACCGTGACCACCGCCGAGACCGGCGACTGCAACGGCATGATTTCAATGACATCGGGCAGTGGCATCAGGTTGGGTCTCACTCTTGTAACCAGCACTCTCCTAATCCTAATCCTAATCCTAATCCTAATCCTAATCTAGCCGGTCGCATGAAAGAGATTAAGATTAAGATTAAGATTAAGAGTGCGTGTTGCATGGGTCGGCGAACAACTCATTCCGGCGAGGCTGCCGGCGAATGCGCCCGCCACTCGTCGCGCCGGAGTTTGGCGTTGGCAAAAAATTCCTCGATCGTCCTCACGTCCCCCCGCTCCAGCGCCAATTGAAACTCCTGCAAGTCCCCGATGAACACCCCCAGCACCCGGCCCAGGTTCTTTCGGTTGGCCAGCGCGATGTCGCGCCACATCTCCGGCGAGCCGGAGGCGATGCGCGTCGTGTCCCGGAAGCCGTTGGCGCAGACCAGCCGCTGCTCCTTGGGATGCACCGGGCTGAGAACATAATTGACCAATTCCGCCGCCACCACGTGCGGCAGATGGCTCGAACGGCTGACCAGGTCGTCGTGCGCCTCGGCGTTCAGCCGCATGGGCCAGCCGCCCACCGCCCGCCAGAATTCCTCGATCCCCGCGATGGCTTGGGGCGAGGAGTAATGGCCCGGCGTGACCAGGCAGAGCGCGTTCTCAAACAAGTCCGCCCGCGCCGCCCCCACCCCCGATTGTTCCGACCCGGCCATGGGATGGCTGCCGACAAATTCCGCCCTGGCCTGCCGCGCGATCGGTTCCAGTTCCCTGACCACCGTGCCCTTGACACTGCCGACATCCGTCAGCACCGCCCCCGGCTTGAGAAACGGGCGCAGGTCGGCCGCCAGCGCCGCCATCTGGGACAGAGGCGTGCAAAGAACGACCAACTCCGCCCCTTGCACCGCCTCCTTGAGGTCTTTGGTCACCAGGTCCGCGATTTCCAGTTTCCGGCATTCGGCCAGCGCGGCGTCGCGCCGGACGCAGGCGCGGACCGAGGCGGCCAATTGCCGCCGCTTGAGCGCCAGGGCCAGCGACCCTCCCAGCAATCCGGCCCCGATGATACTGATATGATGCCAGCGCATGTTGATGCCCGAAAGGCTACCAATTCGGCCGCCCAAGTCGAAAAAAATCTTTCCGAATCTCACTCCTTGCCATCGTCAATGCCCCCGCGAACAAGGACGGCCAGTGAATTTAGGGCCACACAACATTTCGCGCCAAACCCTGGAAGTGGCGGGTGTTGCGCGTAATAAGTTCGTTGGACTTCGCCTTTTCCGACACCAAGGCATGCCAATAATCATACACCCGCGCTCCTTGGACGCCCAGACGTCGGGCCTTGTCCAGGCCATTCAACGCTTCATCCTTGGTTAACTCCTCAAACTCAAGTCCGCCCGCGAATTTTCTCAGCCAAGCCGCGCATTCGTTTTGACTGAACACCATTCGGTCGGTATTTCCGGCTTGGTCGGTGATCTCCACGCCACGTCCTGTCATGGTGGCGAAAAACTCCGCCAGCAGATGCAAGCGGGCCACGTGCTCTCCGTTGTCCAGCCGCCGAAAGACTTCAGGCGAGAGGGCGGCGTTGATCGCCGCCGACGTATCCCAATATGTCCTCATGCGCGGCTTTCCCGTTCCTCGGCCACCGCCTTGCCAATGGCCTCGGGGTCGAGCGTGTAGCCATTGGGAACCTGGAAAAACAGCCCTTCTCCCCGTTTGACCAGTTTGGCCACAACCCGCCTCGGTCCGGGCTTTGGAATCACCGGAACGAGTTTTATCGTCCCGTCCGAGTTCGGTTCGTAAGCGAAAACCTCTCCCGGCTTCGCCTTTGGGAGCCGAATCCGCTGCCGGTCATCCACGGTTAATGTCTTCATGCGGGGAAATTCCCACCGGACATGCCCCGATTCAAGCTTTTTCTTCGCGAGGCAGAATCCGCTAAGATTCGCTGTCACGATATGGAAGCATTTTCAAGGGCAGGAGCTTATGCGGTGTTGCGGCGGAGAATTGAGGAATACCCATCCATCGATTTACCAGTCAACACTCATTGAATAACAGCGCGAACCCTGAAAAACCTGTTGGTTGCCGAGGATGCGTCGTATGTTCCAGGTCTTGCCGCCGTCCACTTCACTAAATCTGGACTCGACTCAAGAATGATTTGAAACATTACCAGTTGCACTGGACGGAATGTGCGGCTTATGCCTGCCCGCTGTGGAATTTCAAGCCATTCCAGCCGAAAGCCAAATGCCCCCCGCCCAACTCAGCCCGTCAATTCGACACGTCAAACGCTCGCCACAATCGGCCATTCCAAATCAATGATGCACGGCCCTTTTCATGATGATCTCGTCGTTAGAAATCCCGGCAAACTCGTAACCCTCCTTCGCAAGGGCGTTCATTACGACGTTCATGTAGAAGGCGCGGTCATCCACGCGGTCGGGCTTTTTTATTTTGGCGAGTTGAGCGCCGACGAATTCGACTTGGCCGCTCGGGCGAATGACGTGCGTGTTGTCGCGTCCCGACCATCTGATTGTAGCATACTCGGAAGTTTGCTGATGAACAGAGTCCGCCGCTTTGCCGCCGGAAGCCAAGCAAAGGCAAAGAGTTACGGCAAAGGTCAAGGACAACAGATAATTTTTCATTTGTTTCAAGGTCCGATTTGCAGGCGGTCACCGAGGTTGATCTGTTCGGTTTTCACGTGCATGTCGAAAAAAATCCTTTCGGGAATGTGGTCGCCTTGTCGGAAAAAGGCGCTGGGTCGAAAAAGTTTTCTCTGCACGAACAGATTGGGTTCTCCTGCTGGGGGCGTTGCAACAAACTCGATCATGGAACCCTGTACCCAGCTTCCGTTAAACGACCGGTCGGAGTTGCCGGCAATCGTATAGCTTGTCGGGGTTTTGCCCAGGTAATCGTTATTGACCTCAACCCTCATCCCTTGCGGGTCTGAATCTATGGCCACTTGGAATTTCGGAAGGCTACCGCACCCGGTCACAATTCCACAGAGTACGGAAACCAGAATAGCGACTGTTTGCCGTGAAAGCGTCATGGCAGACTTATGGCAGAAAGAAGGGGAGTTGGCAACCAGTAAATATCACCCGATTGCATTTCTGTCGGAAGCCCAGCGGCATCAGCAGCACCCCCACGCAAATCCCCCGCCCGGTAGGACATGGTGGGGGACGGTCACGCCCAAAAAAAGGGAGTCCTCATTTGCGAATGGCGAGCAATCCACCACCACCCCGCATTTCGGTGTCCTCACTTTTCACACCTTCTGCGGACAAGGCAGAGAAAGGCGTCACCAGGGTATTGTCCAATTGATGAAGATTGTTCATGTAATTCCAGCCGCTTTGAATCCTCCCGTTTCCAGCAGGAAGCGGATGCGGGCGGTTTGATTGCCTTGAAGTTCGACGCGGCGCTGACGGGTGGTGCCGCCGCAGCCGCACCCATTGCGGAGCTTGCGGGCCAACTCCTCGATCACAGGCATCGGAATGGAAGGCGCAAAATCGTGGACCACAGTCACCGTTTTGCCGCCGCCATGCGCTGTTTCGCGTCGCAGCGCCACCCGCCCCATTCCCGGTTTGCGGGTCGCCGCCCGCACTGGAGACGGCGGCTCCCCACCCGGCGGCCGTCCCTCATCCCGCAGGCCGGCGAAGGGCTGGTTCAACCCCGGCTGATGGTCCTGAAACAATCGCATTCCTGGCTTCTTTGTCATCGTGACGCCAAAGGGTCGCCCATTGGGGCGCCCGGTCAACGGAAAAAAAGCCGCAGAAAAACAAAAATAATTGTTGCAGTCCCACCAAACCGTGGTAATATGGACTCTGTGTGGCGCTCACGCGCCTGTTCTTTGACATTTTGCAGACCTCGCGGAGGGGATTTCCCGGAGCCTGCGACCGGGATTCGGCGGCGGGATGTCGGCCGCGCGGGCCGCATCGCGCCCGCGCGATTCGGGGCAAAAACTGCCCTCTGTGCTTCGCCTCCAACATTCTGCCGCCGCCACCGGGAGGTGCATTTCACTCATTTTGGGTAGCCTCTCCTAATCTTAATCCTAATCTTAATCTTAATCTCCTCATTTGGATTAAGGCCAAGCTGCGGTCCCCATCGCAGCCCCAACCGCAAAAAACAGCGGCATTAGCACCTGTTAGCACCTGTTAGCACCTGTTAGCACCTGAAAAATTTTGTGCATGGCAAAAAAGAGCCAGTTCGGGCCTTTCGGAACCCCCTTCGCAGCTATTGTGTGGCCAACAGCCGGAGGCGCACAGAAACCATTCCCATGACGCAAGAGGAGAGCGGAATTAGCACCAAATCGCACCAAATCGCACCAAATCGCACCTAAAAAAAATTTTGTGCATGGCAGAAAAGAGCCAGTCCGGGCCTTTCGGCACTCCCCTCTCACCCCCAACCTTGCTGGTCCTGCGTGATTGGAGGCGGCGGCGGGGCCGGTTCGTTCAAACTGCCGCGCCGGTATCCCTGCAAATCCAGCGTCACGTGGGCGTAGCCGATCTTTGCCAGCGCCCCAGCCACCCGCGCATACGCGCCGTCGGCCAGAAACTTCGGCATCTCGCCGGGGCCGACCTCGATGCGCGCCAGCGCCGCGGGGCGCGCGCCGGCCGTCAGTTCGTGGTGGCGCACGCGCACGTCATGAAATCCCAGGTCGCGCAGGACGTACTCCGCCTCTTCGATCATGCCCAGCTTCTCCGGCGTGACCGGCTCGCCGTAAGGCACGCGCGAACTCAGGCACGCCATCTGCGGTTTCTCGGCCGTGGGCAGGCCCAATTGCGCGGACAAGGCGCGGATGTCCGCTTTGGTCAGGGCCGCCTCCTTGAGCGGCGCGCGCACCTGAAATTCCACCGCCGCTTGGGCGCCGGGCCGGTGGTCGCCCACGTCGCTGGCGTTCTCACCGTAAGCGATGACGGCGAAACGGCCCGCGCGCGCCAGCGGCGTCAATTGGGTGAACAGTTCGTGCTTGCAAAAATAGCACCGGTTCTGCGGATTGGAGAGGTAGGCCGGATTGTCAAACTCGGCCGTGTGCAGGATTTGCAGCGGAATGGAAAACCGTCCGGCAATGGCCACGGCCTCGCGCAATTCGCGCCGCGGCAAGCTGGGCGAATCGGCCAGGGCGGCCAGGCATTTGTCCCCCAAAACCTCGTGCGCGACAAAGGCGAGAAACACCGAATCCACCCCGCCCGAATAGGCCACCAGGCAGGAGCCGTAGGAACGCAGCAGCCCGCGCAATTGTTCGAGTTTGTTGTTCAACGACACGCCCCAACTTGGCACGACCGGCCCGGAATGTCGAGTCCGGCAGGCAGTCGAGTTCAGGCCGCGTGGGGCGGAAGGCGCACCCTATCTTCCTGCATAATCTCTCCTAATCCTAATCTTAATCTTAATCCTAATCTTCTTCATTAGGATTAGGACTAAGATTAAGATCACTGCGCTCAAGATCGGAACCCGCCAACGTTCTGGCTTGCGCCTTCCGCCGTTTTCAACAATCTTCGCCCCACGAACGGGCCGCCGGAGCGCCGGTCGAAGAGAAAGGACGAGCCAATGGCCGTTGAAGAACGAGTGCTGTGTTTTGAACGAAAACTTCTGGAAGAATTGGGGTTGTTCCAAGGCCTGTGCCTCGAGGTGGACAAGTACCTGCAGGTCATCACTCAACCCTCAAATCTGCTTTACAAAATCAGGCGCGAAGCCGAACAGGACCGGCGCTACAAGCAGCTTATTCCTTACGTGCTCCTCATCAGCCACGACCGGGTGCTGCAGTATGAGCGCGGCCAGGGGGGCGAGGAAAAGCGGCTGCACGGATTGTATTCGGTAGGAATAGGGGGCCACATCGCGGAGGACGACCACCTGCTCTTCTCCGACGACGCCCTCGGGTACTACGAGGGGATGCGGCGCGAGATCAAAGAAGAGGTGGGCATGGACCCGGGCAGGGAAACGGCCGTGGCACTGATTAACGACGACAGCACGGAGGTCGGGTACGTGCATTTTGGGGTGGTGCATATCATGCGCGTGGCCGGCGAGAAGATTGCGGGATGGAAAAGCGGCATCTTGGCTCCCAAGTTTGTCCCCATTGCCGAGGCGGCGCGCAAATCGGCGCGATACGAATCCTGGTCGCGCCTGTGCCTGGAGAATATCGCCCTCCTCATGGCCAAGGCCTGATCTTAATCCTAATCCTGATCCAAAAGAGGAGATTAAGATTAAGATTAGGATTAGGAATCAGTAACCTCCGGCAAAGCCGGAGGCATGTCGGAGTGTGAACCGCTCAAAGCGGTTTGTATTGTTCCGTTAGCCGCTCAAAGCGGCAACAGCGCCAACTGATCCATGCGTTGGTCCTCCTTCTCCTGTTCCTGGATGTATCGGCGCACTGCGGCTTCGTCCCTCCCCACCGTCGATACCCCGTAGCCCCGCGCCCAAAACTGCTGCCCCACGAAGCTCTTCCGCCTCCCCGCATACACCCGCGCGATGTGGATGGCCGTCTTCCCTTTGATGTACCCCATGATCTGCGCCACCGAATACTTCGGCGGTATCGAGATCATCATATGCACATGGTCCGCCATCAAATGCCCCTCCTCGACCTGGCATTCCTTCTGCCCAGCCAGGTCCTGGATGACCCCCCCCAACTCCTGCCGGATATGCCCATACAGCACTTTCTTCCGGCATTTCGGAATGAACACAATGGGATACTTGCATTCTCACTTCGTGTGTTTCAGTGTTTCATACGTTTGCATTGGTTTCTCCTTTCGTAAGCCTTGAGCGGTTCACGAACGGGAGAATCCCCAACGACTCCCGGAGTTGCCAAACTCTGGGAGTCTCTCCAGCAAAGCTGGAGGATTTATGGTGAATTAAGAGACCGAAGCCGCAACCCGAAAAACCGAGATGCGCCCTCACTGCGTCTTGTGGTTTAGAAACAGGGCGTATCTTTGCTGGAGTTCCCGCACCTGCTGGTCATCGCCCAATTGCGTTGCGCGACGCATCGCCTTGTCTTCCCACGTGAGGGCCTGGGAGAAATCGCCGTCGGCGGCGTAACTGCGGGCCAGGGTGTCCATGTAGCGCGCGTTCTGGCCGGCGGCGGCATCGCTGGCGCGGGTGGCCAGTTGGACGGCCATTTTGGCGCTGCGGACTTCGGCGTTGGTGGCGGTGGCATAGAGGAGGGCCAGATGGTCGAGGGTGTCCGGATCGTCCGGCCGAAGGGTGAGAACTTTATTGTAATGGGCGATGGCGTCGGCGTACTGGCCGAGGTGATCCTCCACCGAGGCCGATTGGAAATTCGCGCTCCACAAGTTGGGGTTCAAACGCAAGGCTTCGCGGAACTGGGCCAAGGCGGCCTGGGGGTCGCCCGTTTTGACCAAGGCGTTGCCGAGGTGTTCGTGGCCCTCGGGGACATTCTGGTTTTGCAAGGCCAAGCGATACTCCGAAACCGCCTGGTCGTAATGCTGCGCGGCCCAGGCGTCGTCGCCGGCTTTGACGTGGGCCAGGTAGCCGGCCTGACTGCGCACCAGGCGGTGAAGTTCGGTGCGGTGGGGGATCTGGGTTTGGCTGATGGTCACTTGCGTCCATTGATCCGTCACGTAGGCCGCTCCGGTGATGACCAGGGCGACGAGCAAAAACCATTTCAGCGCTGTGCTGGGGGGGATCTCCGGCGCGAAGACCTTTGCGGCGTTGCCCGGCGCGGGGCGGGAAGGTTGCGGCGCGTCAGGATCTGTGTTTGCGTTCTGTGCCATAGTTGTCTGAAGGCCCATAATGCGAAGAAGCCCGCCAGAAGGAAAGCCATTTTAAACGGCGAGTTGGCGGAGAGGGGGGGATTCGAACCCCCGGTACGGTTTAACCCGTACAACGGTTTAGCAAACCGGTGCTTTCAGCCACTCAGCCACCTCTCCGTCTCAGGCCTCGAGGAGAGTGCCATATCGTGGGCCGATGTCAAGGTCGGACATGGCGGCCAAAACAGCGGGTTCTCGGGCAGGCCGGGGTGGTCGCTGCCTCTGGTCAAAAGTGTGACGAAAGGGGAATGGAATGGATTTCGCTTTCAAAGAAAACTCGAACACGGTACTGATTTGAAATTGATGTCGAGTCCTCATCAGCAAACTGAGAAACAGGGAGGCTTCCTACACGCTGTTCGCAGGACAAGCATCTCCTGGCACGGGGCGATGCTTTGGCTGCTGTCGGCGCTGGCCGCGTTCGGACAAGTCCAAACCGTCGCGCTCGACGGCCAGGGGCCCGGGCGAACCTTTGAAGGGCTGGGCGGATTGAGCGCGGGCGCCGGCTCGCGTTTGCTGATAGATTACCCCGAGCCCCAGCGCAGTCAGTTGCTTGACTTCCTCTTCAAGCCCAACTTTGGCGCGGCCCTGCAACATCTGAAGGTGGAGATCGGCGGGGGCGTCAACTCCAGCGAGGGAAGCGAGCCGAGCTATGCGCGGACGCGCGACGAATTCGAGCACCCCCGGCCCGAGTATTTCCAGCGCGGCTATGAGTGGTGGCTGATGAGGGAGGCCAAGAAGCGCAACGCCGGAATCCGCCTGGACATCCTGCAATGGGGCGCGCCCGACTGGATCGGCGACCAGGATTTTCCCGACGCCGGGGACCCGAACGCGCTGGCCTGGGACCAGCGCATTCCGCGAAACCGCCAGAAGTTCTTTACCCGGGACAACGCCGATTTCATCGCGGGTTTCATCCAGGGCGCCAAGCAGTATCACGGCCTGGACATTGACTACTGCGGCACTTGGAACGAGACGCCGGCGGACAACAATTGGCACGGCCCGCGGCTGGATGTGCCTTGGATCAAAATACTGCGCCAGACGCTTGACCGCCGCGGTCTGTCGGGCGTCAAGATCGTGGCCCGCGACTGCGGCTGGAAGATCGCCGAATTGATGGAGCAGGACGGCGAACTGAAGAAGGTCATTGACGTGGTTGGCGCCCATTATCCCGAGCGCGAGAGCACGCCCGCCGCCAAGCAGTGCGGCAAGCCGCTTTGGGCGAGCGAGGACCACGCGGGATGGCAAGGGGGGCCGCTTTGTATTGAAAATCACCCGGGGTTTGGCGGCAGCCTAGGCTGGGCCGAGGCCCTGGCGCTGGCCAAATTATACAACCTCAACTACATCAAGGGCCGAATGACCAAGACCACGGTCTGCTATCTCATCGCCTCTTACTATGACAGTTTGTCGTGGCCCAAATGCGCGGCCATCGGGGCCAACTCGCCCTGGTCGGGCCACTACGAAATCTGGTCACCCCTTTGGGCCATGGCCCATACGACACAGTTCGCGCAGCCGGGCTGGAGGTATCTGGACGGCGCCTGCGGGATATTGCGGGAGGGCGGCAGTTGCGTCTGCCTGCGGAGTCCCAACCCCGGCGGCGACTACAGCGCCGTCATCGAGACTGGAGACGCCAAGAAGGCGCAGACGGTGGCGTTGCGCGTGACTGGCGGGCTGTCGGCCGGGACGTTGCACGTGTGGCGGAGCAGCGAACAAAGCCAGTTCGAACGCCAGGACGACCTTAACCTGGCAGGTGACTTTTTTACGGTAAAGCTGGAGCCTGGCTGCATCTATTCTCTGACGACGACCACCGGGCAACAAAAGGGGAAGGCCGCCGCTCCACCGCCGGCGGAATTTCCCATCCCTTACCGGGACAACTTCGAGGGCTGCGCGCCCGGAAGGATGGCCCGGTATTTCGCCGAGCAAAGCGGCGCCTTCGAGGTGGCCAGGCAGCCCGGCGGCGGCAACTGCCTGCGCCAGACGGTGACCCGGCGGGGCATTGACTGGGAGGCCTATCCGACGCCGGAGCCGTACACGATCATCGGCTCGGCCAATTGGAGTAACTACGTGGTGTCTTGTGATGCGCGGATCGAGGGAACGGGCTACGCGGCGATTTTCGGCCGCATCAAGTGCAGCCTGGTCAGTCCCGCGGACCCTCCGTACGGCTACTGGCTCAAGGTGGGGAGCGACGGCCGCTGGGAATTGAAGGCCTTTAGGGAGACGTTGGCTTCCGGGACGATGCCCTTCGATGGCGATCAATGGCACAAACTGGCGCTGACGTTTTCCGGCTGGCGCATTGCCGCCAGCATTGACAACATCCTAGTCAAGACGATTGTGCAGGACACCGACCTGATGGGTTTCGGCGAGGGCATGGCCGGGCTGGGCAGCGGGTGGAACAACGCCCAGTTCGCTCATTTCTCCATGCGGGAGATTCCAGAGACGGCCGGCCCGCCGCATCGGATCAACCTCGCGCGTGGCAAAAAGGCAACCGCCTCCAGCAATTACAGCGACGATTACAACGCGCGCCTGGCCAACGACGGCAACCCTTTCACCCGTTGGAACTCCGCGGCGGGCGACGCGGCCGGCGCGTGGCTGGAGGTGGATTTCGGCCAGCCGACCCGCTTCAACCTCGTGGCCGTGCGGCAACTCGAGACACGAATCCAGAAGTACAAGATTCAGTACCTCGACGGCGCCCAATGGCGCGACGCTTTCAGCGATGACAACACCGCCCCCGAATGCTGGTTCGCGAGGTTCGCTCCCGTGCAGGCCGCCAAGGTGCGCTTTTTGGTCGTTGCCACACGAAACAACATCACGCCGTCAATTTTCGAGTTTGCAGTGTATGACGATGGGAAACCCCCGCCATGAGGCTGGTGGCGCGCCACCGGCAAAGCCCTCTACAGGCTTTGAGCGTGTCATGGGAGGGATGATCCGTTAAACAGGGGTAATGAATGGTTACGACAAAGTCCGCGCTTTGCTGGCGGCATGGGCGCTCATGGCGCTGGCGGCCGCGGGCGGGCCGGCGGCCGGCAACATCGCGCCCACGATCGCGGTGGCCGGAGACCTTTTGGGGCATCTGCTCGGCACGGTGTCGCGGGAGGACGGCGCCATGGCGGTCAAAGACGCCGCAATCGAGGTCACCGGCCAGACGCCGAGCGGCCCGTGGAAAAGCGCCGCCAAAACCGACGAGCAGGGCTATTTCAGGGTCGATCTGCCTCTCTCATCGGTCGGCCCCGTGAAGATCAGCGCGACGGCAGGCGGGCTGAACGCGGAGAGGACGGTGGACAGCGGAGACATCGCCAAGAGGCTGACGCCAAGACCGGCCAAAGGATCGGCCAACCGGCTCTCGCTGGATGGCCAATGGGGCTTTATGGCTGATCCGCCAAAAGACTTTGCCGCCAAAGCGCAGGCCCTGCCGTGGCGCCCCATCGCCGTGCCCGCCCACTGGGAAATGGAAGGCTTCGTCTGTGAGAGCGGGTTTGGGCTGTACAAGAGGACATTTACCGTGCCCAAAGGCTGGGCCGGAAAGAGGATCAAGTTCCGAGCGGAAGCGATCTACAGCCATTGCGAAGTTTTCGTCAACGGCGCGCGGGTGGGGAGCCACGAAGGAGGGGCCACGCCTTTTGAACTCGATATTACGGGCAGGGCGCATCTTGGGGAGAACCAAATGATGATCCTGGTCGAGGCCCTTTCGACGGCGGCGAGTTTGGACCGCATGAGTTATTTCGTCTATTTCAACCTGGCCGGGGTGTGGCGTCCACTGGAAGTCTTCGCAGTCGAGCCGGCCCATGTTTCCCGGCTGGCGCTGGCAACGACCTTTGATCCGGACTACAAGGACGCCTTGCTGTCAGTGGATGTTGATGTCGCCAATGAACAGTCCATCGCCGTGCCGAAGGCCGGCCTGAAGCTGCGCGTGTTTGATCCCCGAGGCCGGGAGGTGGTGCTGCGCGGGCTTTCGACCAATACCTCTGTCGCGCCTTGGGAGACACGCGCCCTCCAACTCCAGGCCAAAGTTGCCGCGCCCGCCCAGTGGAATGCGGAGAAACCGCAGCTTTACACGCTGGCGGCGGAATTGACCGGGGGCGGGGCCGCGTCCTCGGCCATCCGGGAACGGTTTGGCTTCCGCCAAGTGGAGGTCAAAGGGCGGCTCTTCGAAATCAACGGCAAACCGATCAAGTTCCGGGGCGTTTCGAGGCTCGACGCCCATCCGCTCATCGGCCGGTATCTGACTGATGACGTCAATAAAAAAGACATCGAACTGATGAAGCAGGCGAATTTCAACGCCTTGCGCGTCTGCGTTTTTCCTTCGCAGCCCTACACGATGGAACTGACCGACGAGCTGGGCCTGTATGTGGAAGACGACGGACCCTTCTGCTTTGTGTGGGACGCGGGGCCGTCGCAGGACCTGCGCAACGCGCCGTTCATCGTGAGCGTGATGTCGGAGTACGTCGAGCGCGACCGGAACCGGCCGTCGGTGGCCATCTGGTCCATCTGCAACGAGAGCCAGTTTGGGCGGGATTTCGAGATGGCGCATCAATTCATCCGCCAGTCGGACCCGAGCCGGCCGTGCGGAACCGGGCAGTCGGAGAACCTTGAAATCGCGACCTACCATTGTCCGATGAGCTTCCAAAGGCTGGCCGAGACCAAGAACCTTCCGATGCCGGTGATCAATGATGAGGCCTTTGGAATCTTCCACGGCTGGGGCGCGATGGCTTACGGCCTTGAACTGGACCCCGGTCTGAGAGATTATTGGTGTACGCACGTGCAGGAGCTTTTGGACGCGGCGCGCCAGCGCGACAACTATATCGGCACGATGCAGTTCTCGTGGGTGGATGATAATTTTCTGGTGCCCAACAAGGGCCTGCAATACTGGCGCGACTTCAACCAGCGAATTCATTTCGCGGACCGGATTTACAAGATGCCGGGGCGTGGCATTGTGGGCGACTACGTTTGGGGCACGGTGGACGGCTGGCGGCGGCCCCGGCCGGAGTGGTGGCTGGCCAAGAAAGCCAACTCGCCGGTTCGCATCGAAGAAAAGCCGCTGGCCATTCCGCCCGCGGGCGGGCCGATAGAGGTTCCGGTCGAGAACCTGAACTTCTGGACCGACCTTGATGACTACACCTGCAAATGGCGGCTGGACAGGGTCTCACATTCAATTGCGGAAAAAGGGCAGGTCCGCGCCCGCGTCGCGCCGCAGGCCAAAGGCTGGGTTTCCGTTCAGACCAAACGCGCACCCAAGGCCGGCGACAGGCTGGTTCTGGAATTCTACGACGCGGCCGGACGGATGATTGACGGCTATAAACTGGGCTTCAGCTTGCGGGAGATTCCGGCGCTGCCCAACTCGGGCAAACCGGCCCGGATCGTTGAAATGCCCGCCGGCACTTACCTTCAAACCGCCGACGCGATCCGGCTTTTGGGCCGGGACACCGAGCTTTCTTATGACAAAAGGACCGGACAGATGATGTGGTGTCTGGCGGGACGGGAAACGGTCCTCATTTCCGGGCCCGTTCTGCATCTCATGCCCTTCCCCGGCCAGGCCGAGCCATATCCGGACCCGCGCTCGTGGGCTTTTACCGGGGCCGACTACAAGCTGGAGCAAGGCTGGGCTGTGATTCACTGGAATGGCGGCTACAAGGATTTCAGCGGCGGGTTCGAAATAAAAATGGACGACGCCGGCGATGTCGAGATGACTTACCGCTTCAAATACACCGGCCAGCGGGAGTTCTCCGCCCGCGAGATCGGGCTGGGCTTTGAACTGCCGACGGACATGGGCCGACTGGAATGGGACCGGAAGGCTGACTGGTCCTATTACCCCGACGACCATATCGGCCGGCCCCAGGGCGTGGCCCTGGTCCACAGCAGCCTGCCGCAGACCATCCCCCCGGGGGAGCGCCCGTATTCGCAGGACGACCATCCGTGGGGCTGCAACGACTTCCGCAGCACCAAGCGCCACATCTACCGCGCCAGCCTGACCAACCCCCAAGGCGCCGGCATCCAGGTCATTTCCGACGGCAGCGAGAGCCTCCGGGCGACCCTGGGCGCGACGACGCTGGCCGTCAAGATAATGAACCATTTCGACGGCTCTCCAGCGGAGATCAACGAATACGTCGGGGTCTATGGCACCGGCCAGCCGATCAAGCCCGGTGACACGCTGGAGGGGGCGGTCAAGTTCCGACTTCTGCCGCCCATGGCGCATGGCGGTTGAACGAGCTGAAGGCAAGAGGCGGGACGCCTCTTCTACGTTCTGTTCAACACCCTACCTATAAACAGCTTACATGCCAGCCGGCCAGGCGGGAGGGAGACTCGCCAAGCTCGGCGATTAGACACCGTTTGGCGGAAAATGGACAGTCCGCCACCCGCCCCGGCTCGCATTCTTGCACAAATGAGGTCGGCACGGTTCTTGCGGTAGTCACAGTTGCGTGTCTCACCAACCCGCTTGTGCGGTTTGGGCGGAGCCCGGATGAGCTCAACATCTGGGCTCCGTTTCGTTTGTACTCCTGGCCGGGATACGGCGAAGCACAGCCTGAGCCTGTGTCAAAGGAAAAGGAAAGCGCCGGGGAGCGGCATTCGATTCGCTCCCCGCGCAAAATCCTGGGGCGCACAGCCGAACGGCCAGCCTCTTTGAGGGAGGCCGGTGTTGGCGCCCACGTAGGAACGCGGCAATGGCGTTACTTGAGATGTCCCGAGACGAGCTTGGTCATCTCGAACATGCTCACCTGCTTCTTGCCGTTGAAGACAGCCTGCAGGTTTTCATCCGCATTGATGAGGGTTCTTTGCTTTTTGTCCTGCAACCCGTGCTTGCGAATATACGCCCAAAGCTTTTTGGTCAACTCGGTGCGCGGGAGCGGCGAGCCGCCGACGACTTTGGCCAGCAGGTCATCCGGTTGGACGGGCTTCATAAAAGCCGCACTGGGTTTTCTTTTGGATTTTGTATTCTTTGCCATGCCCCTGTTGTGTACCAGCCCCGGAAAGATTGCAACAACTATTTTCAGGAATTTTACATGGCCCCTCCGGCGGGAGAAACGCCGGCCGGCCGCCGGCGCGCCGTCCTGCCATTGTCAATGTGAATTTCAGGGCAGAGCAGCAGCTCTGCCCTGCCGAGAAGGTGAAGATTTTTGTCCTGCGACCAAACCTGGAAAGGAGGATTGATTCAGGGCGGCCAGACGTGGAATTTGCGCCACAAGTCAAACTGATAAAGCGCCGCCACCATCAGGGCGTGGCGTATCCGCCCCGAGGCGATCAACTCCGCCACCTGCTCCAACGGCACCAGCCGGGTGACCAAGTCCTCGCCCGGGTCAAATTGCACGGGCCTCGTTTGCCGGCAGTTGCGCACCAGCACGGTGTGGCAGCGGTTGCTCATGATGGCGGGGTTGGGAAAGACCTGGCCGACGATCAGCGGCTCTTCCCCCTGGTAACCGGTCTCCTCGGCCAACTCCCGGCAGCCGGCCGCCTCCGGCGAGGCGTCCGCCGGGTCCATGACCCCGCCGGGGATTTCCAGTTCGACGGTGTTGGAGCCGTGGCGGTATTGCTCGATCAAGACCATGCGGCGCTCCGGGGTCAGGGCGACGACGTTGACCCAATCGGCAGAGTCAATAATAAAAACGCCGTGCTCACGCCCCGTCCGCGGCGAGACCTTGCGCTCCTCCCGCACGGAAAAGACGCGGTAATCCGCGCACGGCCGGGAGGAAAGCTGGCGCCACGGCTGGATCATGGCGTTGTCCATTCAACCGGGATTAAAATTAAGATTAGGATTAGGATTAAGATTAAGATTAGGATTAAGAGACGGAAACCGCAAACCCAAAAGACCGGGACGCATCTCCATCGTTTCAAGGCACGGGGGCGATCTTGACGCTCTCCAGGCCCATCCGTTTGTTGGGGCGGTCGGGTGGGTGGGTGGGCGTGGAGGCGATTTTTTCCAGCACGTCGTCGCCCTTGATGAGTTTTCCAAAGGCGGTGTATTTGCCGTTCAAAAAGGCGGCCTCGCCGTGGCAGATAAAGAACTGGCTGCCGGCCGAATCCGGGTGGTTGGAGCGGGCCATGGAAATGACGCCGCGGCTGTGCGGGCGGTCGTTGAACTCGGCCTTGATGGTGTAGCCGGGGCCGCCGGCGCCCCAGCGGGATTCCTGGGCCGGGTCTTTGGTTTGAGGATCGCCGCCCTGGATCATGAAGCCTTTGATGACGCGGTGAAAGCAGGTGCCGTCATAAAAGCCTTTGCGGGCCAGCGTCTTGAAGTTCTCGACCGTTTTGGGCGCCACTTCGGGCCAAAGCTCCACGACCATTTCGCCCTCGGCGGTGGTGATGATTGCGACTTCCTTCTCCGGCATGATGGCCTCCTTATTTGACCGAACTGGCCGGGACAATTTTAATGCTGATGACGCCCATGCGCTTGTCCGGCCGGTCAGGCGGATGGGTTGGGGTGGTGGCGATTTTGTCCAGCACGTCGAGTCCTTTGATCAGTTTTCCAAACGAGGTGTAGTGGTGATCGAGAAAGGTGGGATTGCCGTGGCAGATAAAGAACTGGCTGCCGGCGGTATTAATGTCCTGGGGTTCACGGGCCATGGAAAGGACTCCGCGCACGTGGGAGTGATCATTGAACTCGGCGTCAATCTTGTAGCCGGGATCGCCCCCACCCCACGAGTCCTCCTTGGCGGGGTCTTTGGACTGCGGGTCGCCGCCCTGGATCATGAAGCCTCTGATGACGCGATGGAAGCAGGTGCCGTCATAGAAGCCGGCGCGGGCCAATTTCTTGAAGTTGGCGATGGTTTTGGGCGCGGCGTCGGTCCAGAATTGCGCCACCATGGCGCCTTCGGTCGTCGTGATGACGGCAACCTCCTGGTCATCGGAGGTTTTGGAGGGGGCGGTGGAGGCGGTTTGGTTGGTCGAGTCGGCGGCGAGGGCCGATGGCAGGGCGCCAGCCAGCGCCACCGCCAGCCCGCAGAATGGGAACAAACAGTTTTTCAAGTATTTCATAGTGAATTGCATTGGCATACCGGAGGGAGGTTACCCAAACGTTTTTTGAGCGCAAGCCGCTTTTCCGCCCCGTTTTGGGGCGCATCCCGGTTTTTGGCAGGCTGGCGCACCCGCCTTCACCTGGGCTTCCGCCGTCGCTGAAGCTTCCGCCGCCGCTAAAGCTATGGCGGACAAGATGGCGGACAAGGCGGCGCGGCAAGCCTGGAGACGAGGTCGCCTTTGGAGTGACACCCTGCCGGCGGTGACCGGGGTTCCGCGTCTGAATTTTTTTTCAACTGCGATTTGGTGCGATTTGGTGCGATTTGGTGCTATTGGCGGGGAGGAGTTCAAGGTTCAAGGTTCAAAGTTCAAGGTTCAAAGTTCAAGGTTCAAGGTTCAAGGTTCAAGGTTCAAAGTTCAAGGTTCAAGGTTCAAGGTTCAAAGTTCAAGGTTCAAGGTTCAAGGTTCAAAGTTCAAGGTTCAAGGTTCAAAGTTCAAGGTTCAAAGTTCAAAGTTCAAAGTTCAAGGTTCAAGGTCCAGGCCGGAACTGGAAGAGGCAAAAATTGCCGGTTCGGGCCGCCCTCCGGCCCGATTAAACCTTGTTGGAAGCCTGTTTTCACTTTTATTGGGTTTGATTGGGTTTGATTAGGTTTGATCGCGAATCCGGCAGTTGGATTTTATGAAAAAATGCGGGAACCACAGATGCCCCCCCCCCTTAATTTTTTTTGGTTATATTCACTGATATTCACTTGTACTGGCTTGTACTGGCTTGTACTGGCAGGGACTGAAATGCAGGCGGTCTGGCGAAGGCGGACGGTTTGGCGAAGGACGTAAATGACAAGAGGGACGATAATGGCCACCCCGCCGAGTTGTCCGCCGTTATCCCGGCAAAGGCGGATTGAAGCTGATCGGAACAGAGCCGAGGTGGCTCTGCCACTATGGCCGCGTCATGGCCTGACGGCGGCGGATTGAACTTTCGTTCATTCACGCGGCGATGATGGCACATCCCGGAACAAACAAAAAACCTACGGTAGTGTTTTAGGCATGATTTTTTTTGGAGGGGTTGGATCGGCGCTTGTGGCTGTAAATCAAGTGCTTGCAACTGAAAAAATCCCGAAAAAACGAAAAAACGCATGCAAATACGCAAAATATTCACGGTCGGACCCCGGTTTTCCTGCCGAAAGGGTCGGATTTTGGGGGACGGAATTTGCAAGCTGCTCCGCTTGTGCGGGTTATCCACGGATAAACATTGAAATTACCGTAGAATACGGGAATACACAGAAAGCCGATAGCTCCTCCCGGTAATGGCGATGGTCTGAGATTGGCAGGGGTGAATCGGGGGTGTTTAAAAACCACGATGGGCTCATCTGACGGACCGGGAGCAACTATAAATTGGCGCTGGCCACATTGCGGCTTTCAATGTGGCCAGCGCCAATTTTAAACGCATCTTCTGTTTTTGTCGAGAAAAATGTGAAATTGAGAAAAATATGAAATTAAGATTAGGATTAGGAGCCGGAGACCGCAAACCAAGAAATGCCGCGACAACCAAGAAATGCCGCGACTCGATTGCCGACTCGATTGCCGGCTTGACGGGACAGGGGGAGGCTCTTTAGGTTGTGCGACTCGCGGCTGGCCGGAGAGCGCCACACGGGCGAGAGGGACCGCGGTTGAAGACAACGGGAGCCAGCCCGCGAAAATGGAAAGGCAATTTGTGAATGTGACCGTTGAAGATCTGGGGCCGTGCAAGAAATTGCTGCGGGTGGAAGTCGAGGTGGAGAAGGTGGAGGCCGTTTTCCAGGAAATCACCGCCGATTTCCAGCGCAAGGCCAGGCTGCCCGGCTTCCGGCCCGGCAAGGCCCCCAAGGACATGGTGGCAAAGAGGTTCGACAAGGAAATCCAGGACGAGGCAAAAACCAAGCTCATCACCGAGGCCTACCGCCAAGGCATCGCCGACCACAAGTTCACCGTTGTCGCCCAGCCCGACCTGGAGGAAATCCAGTTTGGGCGCGGCCAGGCGGTGCAATTCGCCGCCACCGTGGAGATCGTGCCGCCCTTTGAGCTGCCGGCCTACAAAGGGCTGCCGGCGGCGCGGGAAAACCCGGTCGTCAGCCCGGAGGACGTGGAGCGGGCGCTGCGGCTGCTGGCCGAGCGGCACGTTGATTATCGCACCGTGGCGCGCGAATTGAAAACCGGCGACGTGGCGGTGATCAATTACACCGGGACCTGCGACGGCAAGGCGATCACCGATACCGCACCGACGGCCCGGGGTCTGACGGAAAAGAAGAGTTTTTGGGTGACGGTTGACGCCACCTCGTTCATCCCCGGTTTCGGCGAACAATTGGCCGGGATGAAGGCGGGGGACAAACGGACGGTCACGGTGGAGTTCCCGGCCGATTTTGCCGTGCCGCAGTTGACCGGCAAGAAGGGCCGCTATGAAGTGGAGTTGGTCGAGGTCAAGGAGAAGGCCACGCCGGCGGTGGACGAGAAGTTCGCCCAGGAATACGGGGCCAAGAATTTGCAGGCCTTGCGGGAAGGGGTGCGGGCCGATTTGCAGAATGAACTCAACCTCAAGCAAAGCCGCTCCATCCGCGGCCAGGTTGTCCAGGCGCTGCTGGACCAGATCAATATCCCCCTGCCGGAGTCGCTGGTCGAGGACGAGACCCGCAGCCTGGTCTATCGGATCGTGCAAGACAACCAGCAACGGGGCGCGTCCAAGGAAGCCATAGACGCGCAGCACGACCAGATTTACGCGGCGGCCAAGGCCTCGGCCCAACAACGAGTCAAGTCCATCCTGGTTTTCCAGCGCGTGGCCGAGCAGGAAGGGGTGCGGGTGGAGCAAATGGACCTGGTCCGCCGCCTGCAAGACTTGGCGACGCAGAACAAAGTACCGATGGACAAGCTCTACAAAGAGTTGCAGAGCAGCGGGCGCATTGGGGAAATCGCGACCCAGATACTCAACGAGAAGGTGATGGACCTCCTGGTGCAATTCGCCCGCATTCAGGACGTGACAGTGGTGCCCAATGCCTGAGCGCGGTCAATCCACCAACTCGCGCTCGATTTGTTCGAGGGATTTGCCCTTGGTTTCCGGCAGTTTGCATTTGATGAAAATAAAGCCGAGGACGCAAATTCCGGCGTAGAGCCAGAACGTCCCGGCCGCGTGGAGTCTGGCGTTGAGCAGTGGAAAGGAGTAGGTCAGGACGAAGCAGGCGATCCAGAGGGCGCACACGGCGACCGACATGGCGGCACCGCGGATGCGGTTGGGGAAAACTTCCGAAATGACCACCCACGTCACCGGGGCGAGGGACATCGAGTAGCAGGCGATGGCCGCCAGCACCAGCCGCAGGACGGGCAGGCCGGTCACTCCGTTGGCGTAGCACAGGCCCATGGCCGTGTAGATCAGCGCCAGCCCCGCCGCGCCGAAGAGCATCAACGGCCGCCGCCCCAGGCGGTCCACCGCGCCCAGCGCGACGAAGGTGAAGGCGAGGTTGACCGAACCGGTCCAGGCGATGTTGCTCAACACTTTTGAAATGTCGTAGCCGGCGGCTTTGAAGATTTCCTCCGCGTAATTGAAAATGACATTGATGCCGCACCACTGCTGAAACACGGCCAGCGTCACGCCCAGCCAGAGCACTTTGGCCATTTTCGGTTCCAGCAATTCGGCAAAGCGCACGTGTTGGATTTCCTCGCCGGCCAGCGTGGATTCGATTTCCCGCAACGCGGCGGCGGCATAATTTTGGCCGCCGATTTTGGCCAGAACATTTTTTGCCTGCTCCGGTTTGCCGTTTTTCACCAGCCAGCGCGGGCTTTCCGGCACGCCGAACATGCCGAAGAAAAACAACAGCGCCGGGGCGGCGGTCAGCCCGAACATCCACCGCCAGCCATACTGGCCGAACCACGAATGGCGAATGAATTCGTCCGTCGCGCCCGGCGGCAGCTTTCGTCCGAGCGACCAATTGATGAGCTGCGCCAGCAAAATGCCGATGACGATGGTAAGCTGGTTGATGGAAACCAGCTTGCCGCGCATCTGGGCCGGGGCCACCTCGGCGATATACATGGGCGAAAGATTGGAGGCCAGGCCGATGGCCACGCCGCCCAGCATCCGCCAGAAGATGAAGATGGAAAAGCTTCCCGCCAGCGCGTTGCCCAGCGAGGTGACGGCGAACAGAAAGGCCGACAATATGAGCAGCCGTTTGCGTCCGAATTTATCGCTGGAGGCGCCGCTGACCAGCGCCCCAACCAGGCAGCCGATGAGGGCGCAGCTATTGGCCCAGCCGATCTGGGCCTCGCTGGTCAATTGAAAATAGCGCTGGAAGAACGGCTTGGCGCCCCCAATGACCACCCAATCGTAGCCAAACAACAATCCGCCCAGCGCCGCGACGCCGGAGATGGTCCAAATGTAGGTCTTGCGGCCGGTGAATGAATCGTGGTCATTCATGATTCAAGTCCGAAGGTTTCACTCCCTTCTTGCTTTTGCCAAACCCGAAAAAAGACGGCTTGTATTCACCCACGCAAGCGACATCCGCCCTGGGCGGCATTTTGTCCTCCAGCCCCAAGGTCCAATAGCAGGCGTTGACCAGGAGGCGCCGCAGGCCCTCGTTTTGCAAATCAACGGCCGCCCCGGCGGTGGTGACGACCACTTTGGCCGTTTTACCCCCGTCCCCCGTGTAATCGCGCACCCACACCACCGGCATGAGGGGTTCGTTCTTGGCGCCGGCGACGGGCGGATCGTCCGGTTTCATGCCCGAAAGCACCTGGCCCCAAACGAGCACCCGCGCGTTGGCTGGCAGAGACGTCACCGAATAGACATCCGACGGCCACCACAGGTCCGAGACGCCGTGAAGAACGGGATGGTCCTTGGCGGCCGGGGCGATGAGGCCCCGAGTGCTTTGCACTCCGTGCGCGCCGTGGTGGCTGATCCAGGTTTCCCCGAGCACCTGTTTTCCGAATCCCCCCGGCCAATCGCGGCTGGACCAATCGTATTTGGCGTAGGGGCTATGCTTGTTCCGCTGATAGGCAAAGGCGTGTGTGCTGGTGCGCAACGCGATGATGGGCCGGCCCGAATTGAGGTAGTCAACAAAATGTTTCATCTGTCCGTCCGGCAACTCGCGGAAGCGCAACTGCATGACGCACAGATCCGCCCCGTCGAGCGCCTCGATGCCCGGCAGGTTGGTCTGGCACTTCGGATCAATGTCGCCCGTGGCCGGATTGAGGGTAAATAGCACGGTGCAATCAAAGCCGTGGCGCGCGGCCAGGATTTTGGCCAGCATCGGCAGTCCCTCCTCCGAGCGGTACTCCTCGTCGCCGGCCAGCAAGACGATATGTTTGCCGCGGCCCGGCCCGGCCTGGCCCGCGTACTGGACACCCGGCCCGCCCCGCGCCATCAACGGAATTCGGATCAAGATTAAGATTAGGATTAGGATTAAGAGCCAGCAAACGCGACTCATAACAGTGATATGCGCCCCCGGCACCACGGAGGTTGGTTTGTCCTGGGCCGCGGATCATTCCTCCGCCGGCTTCCAACCGGGGCCGGGATCGTAGCACTTGATCGCGCGGGCCAGGGCGTCGGTTTTCGGTCCGAGGTTCTTTTGGAAAACCTTGTCTTGCTGGTTGACGATGAAGGTCATGACGCCGGAGTTGCCCCACTCGGCGGGCCAAGCCACCAGGGCGAAGCCGGCGATCATGTGCCCGTTGATGATGTAATTATACTTGCCGCCGGGGGCGCTGGAGCCCTGGCGGGTCAGGATTTTGAAATAGTAGCCGTGGTAGGGAACCTGTTGGTCGGTCATGATTTTGGATTGGCGCCGGTAGCCCTCCCCGCGCGCCTGCGCAATCAACGGCCCCAGCGGGCTGACTTCCTCCCCGGCCTCGGCGTGCCAATACAAGCCGTCGTGCTGGCCGGGGGTGCTCCGAAGCAGTTGGGCGTACTCCAGCACCTGCGCGCCCGTGTGATCCTCGGCGGCGTACTCGCGCTGGGCCTGGACGTAAGCGCGGCAGACGCGGATGACGTCCAGTTCGTTGCGCCCAATGCGGCGGTTGAGAATCTCCTCCCGGCCGGCGTCGGTGTCAAAGTACCATCGCCCCTCCGCCAGGACCAGGGGAATGGGAAAGGGCCAGGCGTCCAGGCCGAGTTGCAGCTCGATTTTGGAATCCGAGGCGGGCACCAGCGCGACTTTCTCCGACACGCGCCGCGAAAAAATGGCCAGCCCGTTGCTGGCCTGCACCGGATCAGCCGAAACCAATTCGCGGAGGCTGGGGCCGAAGATCACTTCCAAGGCGTTGGTGTCCTTGTTGGCTGCCGCCGCGGCAAAGGCCTTGACCGCCTCGTCCGAAGTGGCATAACGCTCCGCCTGCGCCGCGCGGGCCGGCGGCGAGAAAACCAGAACAGAGGCCGCCACAGCCAAGGCCGTGTTTACGAGGGAACGCCGATTAAAAATAGGGAATGATTTCATGCCTGTCTCCTAACGCCGTGATCCGCCACCATGACTCCCGCCGCCGCCGCCGCCGCCGCCACCACCGCCACCACCGCCGCCGCGCGGCGCCGAAGCGGCCGGCGCTCCACCCCCGCCCGAACTGCGGCTGGCCTCGCCGCGGGCACTGGATTCATGCGCCTCCCGTCCGGTTTGCCCGCCGCCGAAAAGGCCTCCCGACGGCTCCGGGTGAACCGCGTTAACCGTGTGGTCGCGTATGACCGGGACTTCGGTGTGCGCCACAATACCTTCGGAGCCGCGCGCCTGAATGGCGGGCGCCGGACGTACAGTGATGACCTTCGCCGCGTGCCCTTGCGGCGCCTCGTATCCCCGTTCCCAGCCGCCGCGAACTCCGGCCGCCACGCCCCCGCCCGCGTGCCAGACGGGCGCTTGATGCCCGATGAGGTAGCTGTGCCGTTGCAACGGAGTGTCATGCCACCAGCCGGGAGGACGCGGATGGCCCGGTCCCCAGAAAATCAGGCCGTGATTGTGCCAGTTCCAATCATACCCCAGCCAGATGCCCAGCGGCAGGGCCCAGCCAAAGGTGCAGTAAATCCCCGGTTGATAATAAATCACGCCCGGATCGTACTCCGGCACGTACATTTGATCGGGGTCCGTCGGCTCGATTTCAATGGCGCCGTCGTCGGAGGCGACCGTTTCCTGGGGAGTACTGGGAAGATTGCCCAGCGATTGCGCCTGGGCGCGCATGCGCTGGATGGCGTCCATGACCTCGGCCTGCTGCGTGGCAAAGGCCTGGCCCAACTGCGTCGTCCAGGCGAGATTATCGTCCATCCACTTGAGCACGTTGGGGTAATGGGCCAGCGCCTGAATGCTCGGATCCCACCCCTGCCCGGCCACCTGATTGATGTCCCCGCCCCCGCTCACATAGCGGTTGGCGACCACGATCTCGCCGGGCATGGTCGCGGCGGGAAGAATCTCGCTGATCAAAGGGTCGGGATAAAGGGCGATGGGGCCGACCAGTTGATCCAGTTGGGCGGGCGCGAAGGTGGCGGCCGCGGCCGGTTCGGGGGGTGGCGCAGGTTCTTGCGCGCGCGCGAGCGTTGCCGAAATGAAGAGAAGCACCGTTCCAGCCAGCATGACCGCCAATTTCTTCATGGCGCGGATTTTGGCGGTTTTGGGGGCCGGAGTCAAGCCTCTAAAAGGGGAAAATGGCGGGCCAATCCGGTTGGGGGGAGGCGGTCGGGAGGGTCATCCATTCCAGGTTCATCTGGCGCCGGAACCAGGTCAATTGGCGCTTGGCAAATTGCCGGGTGCGGATTTTCACCAGCTCAATGGTCCCGGCCAGGGCGCGCTGCCCGCGCAGATGCTCGACGACCTGGCGGTAGCCCAAGGCTTGCATGGCCGTCGGGTTTTGCGCCAATCCTTGGGACAACAACCATTCCGTTTCGGCGACCAGCCCGCGGCGAAACATCTCGTCCACCCGCAGATGAATGCGTTGGGTCAACTCGTTCATCGGCCGCGTCAGGCCAATCATGCCGGGGACCGGCTTTCCCGCGGCGGCCCATTGGGCGCGTTGGGCGGAGAAGGGTCTGCCCGTCAGGCGGATGACCTCCAGGGCGCGGATGATCCGGCGCGGATTGCGGCGGTCAACGGCCTGAAAGGCCGCCGGATCGCGGCGCTCCAACTCCTCCAGCAATTGCGCCGGCGGCGTGGCTTCCAGTTCGGCGCGGATTTGCGCGTCGGCCGGCGGCGCCTGGCCCAGGCCCTCCAGGTAGGCCCGGAAATAAAGTCCGGTGCCGCCACAGAAAATGGGCCGGCGCCCGCGCGCCTGGATGTCCCGCGCCGCCGCGCCGGCCAGACGGACGAATTGGGCGGCGTCGAAGACTTGCGCCAGCGTAACCACGTCAATCAAGTGATGGGGCGCGCGCCGGCGGTCATCGGAGGAGGGCTTGGCCGTGCCGATGTCCAGGCCGCGATAGACCTGCATCGAATCAACGGAAATGATTTCCCCGCCGAGGCGTTCAGCCAGTTCCACCGCCAGGGCGGATTTGCCGGCGGCGGTCGGACCGGCCAAAAAGATCGGGCGCGGCGGTGAGGTGTCCATCGAGCGATCAGGATCGGTTGGGCAGGGCGGACTTGGCGGCGGGGTCGGATGGCGGACGCTTGCGCGGAAGTGTCAACAAGAGCAGCGCGCCGGCCAGGAAGATGCCGATGCTGACCAGTTGCGCCGGGGTCATGCCGTGCCAGTAGTGCCGGGTGGTGTAATCGCCGCGGAAAATTTCGACGAAGGAGCGCAAGAGAGCGTAGCACATCAGATAGACGGCAAAGACGCAGCCCTCAAATTTCCGCTTCCGGTAGAGCCAAGCCAGGAAACCGTACAAGGCCAGGTTGAGCAGCGCATCGTAAATCTGGGTGGGGTGGACGAATTGGGGATAACTCTCATGGTTCTTGGGGAACTGAATGCCCCAGGGCAGCGTGGTGGGACTGCCGTAGCAACAACCATAAGTCAGGCAGCCCCATCGTCCGAAAAAACTCCCCAGCGCGATGCTCGGCGCCAGGACGTCGGCCAGCCTCCAGAGCGGGAGTTTTTTCGACCGGGCAGACACGATGCAGGCCAGGGAGGCGCCCATGAGTCCGCCGTAATAAACCAGCCCGCCATGCTGGATCATGAAAACCTCGTAAAAAGGGTGGCCGGCAAAATCCTCCTCCCAGTAGGAAACGACGTAGAAGACCCGCGCGCCCACGATGGCCCCCAGCAACAGCCAGGGACCGAGGTCCATGATCGTATCGGCCGGGATTTGCCGGCGGGCGGCGCGGCGGCTGGCGGTCCACAAACCGGCGATAAAGCCGCAGGCCACGAGGATTCCGTACCAGGTCACCGTCACCGGCCCGAATTCAAAAGCAATTTTATGCACTCCGGCGGAGAATAGACGAGAACCGGGAGAAGATCAAACCGCCTGTCGCGCGAGCGAAGATTGACAGGCTGGATTAAGGGTTTACTTTTCGTGTGTATGGCAACCAAGACAATTCAAGTGTCGCTGCCGGGTGAGTTGAACGGCTATGTCAAGCGGAAGATTAGCGGAGGGCGCTACCAGGACGCCAGCGAAGTCGTTCGCGACGCTCTCCGCCGGATGGAAGCGTCCGAGTTGGCGGAGGAACTCAAGGATTTCGAGCGCGCCTTTGTCGGCGGACACAATCATCCGGAAACCCAAGACGACATTCGCCGCATTGAGGCTGCCGTCAAAGTCGGTCGTGGAAGGTGATCGCCGTGGTTTTTGATACGGGCGTGCTGATCAGCGCCATTGGCTGGCGCGGACCGGCGCATCGGTGTCTGGCCGCAGTCGCACGGCGGCGCTGTAAATTGGTTCTTTCTGCCGAGATTATGGCGGAGTATGAGAGCCGCGTCTCCGCCGTTCTCGCGCAAGAAGCGCCGCAGGCCAACGCGCTCGGCGCAATGGCATGGGTGCGCGCCAAAGGGCTTTGGACAGAGCCGGCGCCATTGGGCAAACAGCGATCACGGGACCTCAGCGATGAACGGTTTATTGCCGCAGCCCTGGCCGCCAACGCAAAGGCCATCGTAAGTTATGACAACGACCTGTTGGCTCTCAAAAAGCCGTTCGGCATTCCGACGATGCGGCCTGCCACATTTCTGCTGTGGCTCGGCGAGCAGTGATCCCTCGAATGTTTTCAGGTGGCGCCATTGAGCGCGGGAATTACTTGGCCCGCACCAGGAACACCGGGACCGTGCATTTGTGCCGGACAGCGCGAATGGTGCTGCCCAGGAGCACGTCGGCCAGAAAACGGTGGCCGTGCATCGTCATGGCGACCAGATCGCAATGCTCGCGGGCGATGGTCTTGAGAATCTCGGTGGGCGGGTCGCCCATCCCCAGGTAAATGGAAACGGTGGCGCCGCTCTGGCGCAACTCGGCCGCCACGCGCTCGAGGTAGGCCCGGTCCTCCTTCATCTCCTCCGATTCGGCCAGATGCAAGCGGTCATAATTGCGGGCCGCCCAGCCGTCAGCCACGTGGACCAGGAGCAGTTCGGCCTTGAATTGGCGGGCCAGCTCGATGACGTGCGGGATCAGGGCTTGATCCGCGCGGCTGTTCTCCAACGCGACGAGTATCTTCTTATACATGAGCGGTCTTGAACAGTATAGGCTTCTGCGCGCCGTTGGCAACTGAAGGAAAATGGCGGCCATTCACTTTCCCATTTCCTTTGGCGGCGGCGCGGGCCAGGATGGCCTCATGCGGCCCGTGGACGTGCAACAAATCGGCCAGGAGTTGGCCATCAAGTGGGACGATGGCTCGGAGAATTTCATCGCGCTGGAGAAATTGCGCCGCGCCTGCCCGTGCGCCGGCTGCATGGGGGAACGGGACGTCATGGGCCAACTGCACAAGGGACCGGACCGGCCTTTGTCCCCACGCTCCTTTCAGCTCACGCGTATCGAGCCGGTGGGCGGCTACGGCGTGCAGCCCGTCTGGGCCGACGGCCATGGGACGGGCATTTATTCCTTTGATTATTTGCGGCGGCTGGCGGAGTGAGCTGGGCCCATTTCACTTTTTTGGGTGATCATTTCCAATCTTACTCTTAATTCTAATCCGAATCTTAACCTTATTGAAAGGAATTAAGCTTGCCAACTGAATGGCTCAGGTGAGCCATCTTATTGGCAGGATCACGATTGAGATTAGGATTGAGAGTCGGAAGCCGCAACCGACGAAACCGAGATGCGCCCCTCGTCGCGGCGGCGGGGCGGGACTGGACAGCAAGGCTGGATTGAAGGAGAATTGGGGCATGTCGTCGCCGGGCCGATCCGCCAGAGCCAGCCCTCCCCTGCCCCGCGGGCGGGGCGCGGCCAGCAATCCGCCCAACCGGTTTGAGAAAATTTCGCTGGAGCGCGACGCTGATTGGAATCCGGAGGACGACCCCGCGCCCCGGACGCAATTCCTGCGCGATCTTTCGCAAACGATCATCAGTTACAACGACAGCCCCGACATTCCGTTCAAGGCCAGCCTGAACCCGTATCGCGGGTGCGAGCACGGCTGCGCTTATTGCTACGCCCGGCCGACGCACGAATACCTGGGTTTTTCGGCGGGACTGGACTTCGAGACCAAAATCATGGTGAAGGAAAATGCGCCTGAGCTGCTTCGGCGCGAGCTTGCGTCTCCCAAATGGAAACCACAAACGCTGGCCATGAGCGGCGTAACGGATCCTTACCAACCGGTGGAGCGCCGATTGCAATTGACGCGCCGATGTCTGGCCGTTTTGGCTGAATTCAGGAATCCGGTCAGCGTCACGACCAAAAATTTCTTGGTGACGCGGGACCTTGATCTGCTGCGGGAGCTTGCGGCGCACCATGCGGTGACGGTTCATCTATCCATCAACTCGCTCGATAGCGAGTTGACGCGCAAACTTGAGCCGCGGGCGGCATCGCCCAGTCTGCGGCTGGCGGCAGTGGAGGCTTTGGCCAAGGCGGGCGTGCCGGTGGGCGTGCTGGTTGCGCCGCTCATCCCGGCTCTGAACGAGCACGAGATGCCGTCGGTCCTGGCCGCGGCCAAAGCGGCCGGCGCCGGGTGGGCCTACACTGAAATCGTGCGGTTGCCGCTGGCGGTCGCGCCGATTTTTGAACAGTGGCTGGAACAGAACGTTCCCGGGAAAAGGGACAAAGTGTTGAACCGCATCCGCGCCATGCGGGGCGGCAAACTCAACGATCCGCGATTCGGCGCGCGGATGCGCGGCGAGGGGATTTTGGCGGACCAGATTTCGCAGATGTTCCACGTCGCGCGCCGGAAGGTTGGCCTGCCTGAGGACGGACCGGAACTCTCCACTGCCGCTTTTCGCAGACCGGAGGGGGCGCAGTTAGGGCTGGGCCTATGAGTCCATCGGTCGGGCTTTTCACGGTTGAACTGCCTTAAAGAATTGCATTTGATTGGTCGCGCTGCCGAGGCCGATGACTTGGAACAAGTCAGTTAAGGTGACGCTCCCCACCGTGCTCCAGGAACTCCCCATCAGATTTGTAGTGGTAAGCAGATCATAACTCACGCCCGGATTGCCATAGAGCGTCAGTGTCAGGCTCGAATTTGTGCCCGGCGAGGCTTCCAACAACGACTGAGAGCCGATCACCACCACGCGTCCCATTTGGCCGATGAAATTTGTTGCCGGAGAATTGTTTGAGGCCACTGCGCCGATGTTGGTAACCGTCAGGGGCACAAAGGCGGAGGCGCCTGGCAGAGTGTCCAGGCAAATCGAGCCGAGGACCGAGGTGCCTTGCAACGTCTGGCCGCTTTGGACACCAAAAGTGAATTGCGTGTGGGCAGGATCAGCCGTGTTCGCTACTGCGGAGTCAACCGCGGAATTGCTCGGTGTGACGTTCCAGTTTGTAAGAAATCCGCTCGGATAGGCCAGGGTAAAACTCAAGTTCGTCAAGCCGACCGTGCTCACCAGACTCACCGGCACACAGGTGCTCTGGCCCGCCTGCACCACGTTTGACCCAACGCTTACCTCCACACACTCACCCACGCTCACGCTGAACGTCATCGAGTTACTCAGAGGCGGAATGCTGCTGTCCGTGACCCAAACAGTAATCAGGTTTGTACTGCTTCCTTGTCCGCAAGTGGGCACCCATGAAAAAATGCCATTTGTCGTGATGCTCGCGCCAGTGGGAGCGTTGGAAGCCAGCGCGAATGATATAGGACCATTGGCACTATACGCGTAGTTGCTAACAACCACTCCCCGATTGACGTTCACGGTTTGGTTGGAAACGTTAATAATCAGAGGCGGGCTATTCGTCGGTAAAGCAACCACGCTTACAGCATCCAGCGCGACACTTGTATCATAAGCAGGAACTGAAGTATCAGTAAATAGGAGGGTGGTGCCTGTAGTTTTTGCAGTAAAAGTCAATCGAACTGTGGACCAAGTCGTAGCATAAGGTGGAGTAAACAGGGACTCATTTCCGGCTAGAAACGTCCCGTCGGCAGCGCACACTGTCGCACTAAGACTCTTTGACGGCGGATACGAATAATATAGAGCCGGTGCCTCAGAATAGGTCAACAGGTAGGTTTCACCTAGTATTGTACTAAAAGTTTGAGACAATTCTCCACCGGGCGGGGAGATCTGCGAATCGAAGACCACCCATTGCTGGCCATCCACCGCGCTAAGTCCAGCAAACGGCGCATTGAACACAAACACTTGTCCTACCGTCCCTCCCACCATCCATCCAGTCAACCACGTTGAACCGGGAGGCAAGTATTGGTCGTTTCCATTAGTGACGACCGGAGTTTCAAAACTACCGTTGACAAACGGGCCAATATTGGCGACTGGCGCAGGGACAACCGAAAGTGTCGCCAATTGGCTGGTCGCCATGCCATAGGCGTTACTCACGATCACCGAGTAGTTACCTGCGTTAGTTGGTTCGGCAAGTGGCACCGTATAGGTGCTATTGGTGCCCGTGGAAATTGCGGTTCCGTTTAGAAGCCACTGATAGGCCAAGGGCAAAGCTCCGCCCGCCAAGACGGTGTAAGGCACTTCTGTGAACTGGAGAACAGATTGATTCGTCGGCTGCGGCGGTGTTATGATAAAGGCGGCTGAAGTATTGGACGCGACCGTTGCGATTTGGATACCTGAAATTACGCCAGTCGCACTTGCCCCGGGCTGCACAGTCACTGTAATCGTTTGACCTGTGGAAACGCTTACATTTGTAAATCTGACGTATTGCACCCCATCCTGCCATATTGAAGACAACCAGCCGGAACCGTTGATCGTCGCTTCGCTTCCATAACTCTGTGACCCCACATTGAGTTGAAAGACGCTGTTTTGGTTGCTCTGGATCCCGTGCCCGTAAAGATAAAGGTCATAAGCGCCGGGATTAAGATTCGTTACGCTAATCGCTATATTCCCACCACTCACAGGATATAAATAAGATCCATACATGGGATCGGATGCCCCGTTGGTATTGGCTGCTCCAGCATTGGCAACGGTCAATCCCGCGCCAGAACCTGTGCCATCCACGAACTTCAGGTTGGGCAATGCTCCAGAATCCAAAACGTAGGTATTCCAGAAATCGTTGGTGGTCACTCCGGTGGCGGCAAATCCCGTCTTGCTCGTCACCGACGCGTCCGTGAAAGCCACATCAATGAGGGTGCCAGCACTCGACGTCATGGCAGCGGCCAGAGGGACCACCGCGAAAAACAGGTTAAGACACCTTAAATTGCGCATAATCCGATCCTTTGGTTGAACGTTTCAATTAACCAAATAAACTCGGCTTGGCCACCCACCTTATGGAAAAGCCTCTTTAACGTTAAATATTTAAACCTTTTTCAAGGCGAATACAAGCATCATAATTACTTTCCATCGAACGCTATTGTTGTGATTAGACTCTCTAATATGAATTGACACGCAGATGTCTGGCGACGGAATAAAATGGTTCGTGGTGAGGCGCGCGCATTGAGGCAAACGATGGTGGTGAAAGTTTTTTCAATTAACGCCGCTCGCGCAAACGGTGCTAATGTGCTGACGACAAAAGAGTCGAACCATGAGACATTTCGACATGCAAACGACAGGAGCAAAAGTATGAAAAATGCCATCACAGCAATGAGTTCGTTCCGCGCGGCGGCCCGGCCAATGTCCGTGGTCCTGCTGGCGGTGTGGGTGTGTTGCTTGCCGGCTGCCGCTGAACCACAGGCCGGCACTGCGCCGGAGCAGCAGAAGCGGCTGGACTTGATGAAGGCCCAGGGGCCGGAGGCCTCGCTGACCATCCTGCCCGTGCGCCTGGCGGGCAAACCGTGGGATCGCGTGACGGAGGTGGTCGGCGTTCTGCTCGAAAAGCAGGGATTGAGAAACATTGAGCTTGGAACAATCCCGTTCGCACCGGCGGACACGAATCTGGAAGGTTTGGCCGCCGCCGTGGGCGCGTTTGTGAGGACAAATCCGATCACAACCGGCCACGCGCTGTACGCCGAATACAATGGCAATCGTCAAACGGGGTTGACCGAACTGCGCGCGGTCGTGGTGGATCAAACCGGCGCGGTGGTCTGGACGGACCGCCAGACGGCGCAGGACGAGGCGTTCAAGAAACTGGGGAATCGGGACCCGATGATGATGTCCGTTCTGCTGGTCGAACGGCTCAGTCCGCAACTGGGCCTGGACGAAGAAACGGCCAAGGCGGCCAAACCGGGCAAGATGGCGGCCCTCATGGATGAGCGGAGCGGCCTGCCGTCCGAGAATGAAAGGGCGGCCCTGCCCGAACGCCAGAAGGCGATGAAACAGGCGCTGCCAGGGGCGACGGTGGAGGTTTATCCGGCCCGGATTGGCGGGAAGGAGGCCAGCGTTCCCAGCGCGACCAACATCGTGCGGCTGCTCAATCAAGCGGGCTTGTGCAAGGCCGTTCCAGCCGAACAGACGGTGCTTCTGAAAGCTTCGCTGGCCGACCCGAACGAGCTGAAGGGGTTGTGGAATCTGGCGCGCGAGTTCCGGGATTCTGTCCGCGCGCATCCGCCCGCGGCCGACTACGCTCTTTACGCGGACTACGCTTTCAATCCGCAAAACGCGGAGCAGGGATTCGTGCATTTCGTGGTGTGCGACCGCAAGGGGGAGTGGGTGATTGTTGACATGCAGAACTCGCACCATCCCGATTACCAGAGCATTGGGATCATTTCGGAAGCCCGCTGCGACCAACTGCTGGTCAAGCGTCTTGAGGGATACCTGAAATGAAAACGATTATTAGACTCAGCCCGAATCAATCCGAGCCTGGGGGAGGTTGTTGGTTGGCGAATTGGTCGTCGTCTTGGAGTTCCTTTTTCAGCCGGTAAAGCTCGGCTTTGAGATGGGCGACGGTATCTTTTTGCGCCTGGTCGTTGTAGAGATTGTGCAATTCGTCCGGGTCGCGGGCCAGATCGTACATCTCCCACTGGTTCTTCTTCCAGAAGTAAATCAGTTTGTGGGTCATGGTGCGCACGCCGTAATGGGCGCGGGTGTTATGGTCGCCCGGATCGTGGTAGTAGCGGTAGTAGAAGCTGGTGCGCCAGGCAGGCGGGGTCTGGCCTTTGAGCAAGGGCGCCAGGCTGGCCCCTTGCATATCCGGCGGGACGGGCAAACCGGCCATGTCCATGAAAGTGGGAGCGAAGTCCGGGTTGATGGCCATCAATTCCTGCACCGAGCCGGCTTTGGCCACGCCGGGCCAGCGGACGATGAAGGGCATCTTGACGGAGGCCTCATACATGAACCGCTTGTCATAGAGACCGTGGTCGCCCAGGAAAAACCCCTGGTCGCTGGTGTAAATGACCACGGTGTTGCCAGCCAGGCCGTTTTGGTCCAGCCAATCCAGCAAGCGCCCGACGCTGTCATCCACCGATTGCACGCAAGCCAGGTAATCCTGCATGTAACGCTGGTACTTCCAGTTATTGAGGGCGTCACCTGTCAATACGGTTTTATGGCCGTTGATCCCGGTTTCCACCGTGGTTGGTTTGACGTCCAGCCACTGGATGCGCGCCGGGCCTTTCAGGCCGGCCGGCGGCTGGAGCTTCAGGTCCCGGCGGGTCAAATCGTAAAAGACCTTTTGCGTGCATTCGCGGATGGCGTCGGTGCGGGTGGAGTAATCGTCGCGCAACGTTCCCGGTTCAGGAATGTGTCTGGGGGCGAAGGCCGTGCGGTATTTTTCCTCCGGCTGCCAGGGACGATGCGGCGCCTTGTGGTGGCACATGAGAAAAAACGGTTTGTCTTTGGGCCGACGCTTGAGGAAATCAAGGGTCAAGTCGGTGATGATGTCGGTCACGTAGCCGTGGATGACGCGGCGGCCATGAGCGTTGATGAAGACCGGGTTGAAATAAACGCCCTGGCCGGGCAGGATTTCCCACTGGTCGAATCCGGTCGGATCGCTGCCGAGGTGCCACTTGCCGATCATGCCGGTGTAATAGCCGGCTTGCTGGAGATACTTGGCCACGGTGGGCTGGGAGCCATCGAAGCGGTTGAAAGTCGGCACGCCGTTCAGGTGGCTGTATTTGCCGGTGAGGATGGTCGCGCGGCTGGGGCTGCAGATTGAATTGACGCAAAAGCAGCGCTCGAAACGCATGCCCGCGCCGGCCAGACGGTCAATGTTGGGTGTTTGGTTGACCTTGCTGCCGTAGGCGCTGATGGCATGAGCGGCATGGTCATCGCTCATGATGAAGAGAATATTGGGCCGGGTCGCGGCGTCAGCGCCAGCCGGGAGAAGCGAGGCAGCCAAGGCCACGCAAATAGCGGAAATGAGAACGTTCTTATCGCTGTTCATGAATCAAACCGGGCAATTCTAGGCTCCAACGCCAAATCCCGTCCAGCGTCATCTTAATGCGACTGGACAACGGACAACGGGCGCCTCTCAATTTCTAAGCGCCGCCAGGCAAACGGCTTGGTCGGATCCCAACCCGCCAAATATTGGCAGGGGTGAATCGGGGGTGATCAAAAACTACGATAGGCTCATCTGACAGATCGGGAACAACTGTAAATTGGCGCTCCCCACACTGCGGCTTTCAGTGTGGGGAGCGCCAATTTTAAACTCATCACTTCCGCTTTTGTCGAGAAAAATGTGAAATTGTGAAAAATGTGAAATTGAGGCGCGCCGCGAGCGCATTTCGTTCTTTTGACAATTCCCAGGAAGTAAATTGGCGCTACCCACATTGCGGCTTTCAATGTGGGTAGCGCCAATTTTAAACTCATCTTCTGCTTTTGTCGAGAAAATTGTGAAATTGTGAATCTTTCCAAGTCCGTTTTTCCGCCATCACTGAGGCATTACAATTGTGAAAACAGTGAGATGCGCTCTGGACAACTGTCGCGCGCATGAGAAGATCAAGGCCAAGCATTACAAGCATGAAGAATCAGGCATTCGTTCTGGCGGCCATGCTGGCGGCCGCGGGTTCCGGCATGGGCGGGGCGGCGGGAGCCACAACGATCAAACCCAACATCGTGATCATCTTTACCGACGACCAGGGCTACGCCGACGTGGGCAAATTCGGCGCGGAAGGTTTTAAGACGCCAAACCTGGATCGCATGGCGGACGAGGGGGCGATATTCAGGAATTTTCACGTGGCCCAGCCGGTCTGTTCCGCTTCGCGCGCCGCGCT
>Ga0326727_10001480_pt1 | contig 86436 bp, 50 predicted proteins | sample MB2enrmetagenome_FD_207643 | JGI IMG/M metagenome (GOLD analysis project Ga0326727, IMG submission 207643) | Lab enriched peat soil microbial communities from McLean, Ithaca, NY, United States - MB29MY | ecosystem: Environmental > Terrestrial > Soil > Wetlands > Peat | place: USA: New York...
GATCAGGATGCCGCCCGTAAGCTGCGAGAAAATGTTGTTGTCGATCTCATTCAGCTCCTCGCTGCCTTCGATGTGAACGGCGTGCGGGTTGACGTTGCCGGGAATGTCGGCAAACAGATTGCCGGTAACGCGCACGTTGGCGTTGCCGATGTCGAGCCAGACGCCGTTGGCGTGGCGGATGTGGCGCAGCACGTTGTTGCGGAACAGAAGATTGCGGGCGGTATGCATCTTCGTGCCGCCGGACTCCGACATCATCGCCGCGTCCTGCCAGCCGATCCACTCGAAAAGATTCCGCTCGACGACCGTATCCCGCGGACCTCCCGTCCCGCCCAGCCCCTCGATGCCGCAATAGCGGAAGGTGTTGGCGCGGATGACATCGAAGCCGACCGGCTGTGGGGGACGGCTCGCCTGCCAGTCCTCGTTGCCGATGTCTAGGCCCACGCTGTTGGCCCACTCGAAAGTGTTGTCCTCGAAGATGAAGTGATTGCCGCGGTTGGTGGAGACCATGCCGCGCTGCGGCACCGGGAAGCCGTTGCCCGCATGCTGGAAGATAATCCCTTTCACGCGAATGTAGGACTGGTAGCGCTCGAGCGGCGAAAAAACCTGCTCCTCGGTGGTGATCTCAAGGGTGTGCCGCGAAGGGTCGTCGTCGTTGGCCAGGCGGATGTGCAGCGTCATCCCGTTGGTTTCAATCCAGACCTTGCCTGCATAGGGCGAGAACTCCTGGAAGAGCGGCGACCAGTGAACGGTGCTGAAGAAGTTCATTGACTGCTTCGCGGGGCCGGCAAGCTCGGTCGAGAGCTCGACCGGCTCGAGCGGATGGCCGTCCACGAACACCATGCCTCGCCGCCGGAAGTACGTCGCCATGTTGTCCTCGGCATATCGCAGCCAGTAGCGGTTGCCGATCACGTTGTCCACTTCGAAGGGGTTGTAGCCATCGTGAAAGAGCGCCGGCGAAAGCGGCAGTTCCCAGGCCTGTACCGGCTTGTGCGTCACCGGATCGAAGCCGAAGTTCCAGCCCTGGCTGGGACGCCAGCCGGTCACAACGGCCGAACCCTTCACCACAACCTTGGCGCCGGGCGCGGCCTCGTAGCTGATCATCGCGTCGGGGCCGGCGCCACCGCGCGCCGGACGGACAAACTCGCGGTAGACGCCTTCAGCGATCACCACGCGCTCGCCCGGCTTGAGAATCTGGGCCGCACGGCCGATGGTGCGGAAGGGCCGCTGCTCGGTGCCGGGGCCATTGTCGTCGGCATTCGCCGCCTGGCCGTTGACGAAGTACGTGTGCGTAAAATGGAGCGGCTTCTCCCAGGAGGGGAACTCGGCGCCGCTGGGCAGCGTCGAGCTAGAAGCGGAGGCTTGAGATACGGCGAGAATAATAAAGAGCGCGCAGGACAAATAGCGATTCATGACCGATGGATCCTTCTCAGTACGAAAACTGGTCTTTATAGGTCATTTGTTTAGGATCGAAGTCGATGTACATTAACTGGTGGATCTGAGGCTGGTAAGAGAGTTGGAAGCGCAATTTACCAGCTCCGGGCTGGAGGATGGGCTCGCCCTTGAATATTCGCGGGAAGACGAATTCGGCCCCCAGCCCGCCCTGGTTGGGAAAGTACTTGAGCAACTCCAACTGGCCCGCGATGGGGCTGAAGAGATACGCGTTCTGCTTTAATGTGTCGTTGGTTTGAGTATTGAACCACTTGTCCATGTTCCGCTGAGATATGGGATCGTTGGTTTGATAAGATAGCGCGATAACAACCTGCTGGCTGAAGTCGGCGTGCAGAAACCTGTCCAGCGATTGGTCGAAGGCTTGTTGCCGGGCGGCAGGCAGCGCGTCGTAGTGGTTCATGATCTGTAGCATCCGCACGTAAGCATCACGGATGGGCTGGGCGGAAAAAAGCCTGGCCGTGAAAATGAATTCCGGCACGTCCACGCCTGGGGTGGCGCCACCGGTTCGGGCGCCCCCACCGGCTCTACCTTGTGGAGCAGAGGGCGCGTTGGCGCCTGCTCCACCAGTTCCGATATTGCCCGTCGTGTTACCACCGCCCGTTCCAGCGTCCACTACCGTGCCGTGCTGGCCAAGGTGAGCGGCCCCTGTGCGGCTGATATTCGCCGCCTGGCCCCGGAACGATTTTGCCTGAGCCCAAGCGGATTTGTTGAACAACTCCGCTACTTCCTTTTGATCCCATTGGGTATAGGGCTTGTCCATCCAGTTCTCATTTTTCTCGCTCGCGTAGAGCATCCCTATGCTCAAGATTATCGCCGTGCGGGCAATGAGGAAACCACGACTGCGCATGCTTACCTCCCCCATTCATAATCTGGCGCGCTGGAGCAAGCCGCGAAATGGCTGCGTGCCGAGCAAGCATATTTCGTTCCGTAAGCGTATTCAAGGGATTTTGCACGGCCCCAATCCGTCGATAACTAACCCGCTGTGGGGAGACGACTTACCGTCCGCGCATTTCTGCCGGCCCCGGCGGGGGTAGGGCAAGCCCTACCCCTACGCCGCCCGGGTCAGGCGGGTGCGACGCGGAGGCACAAGGCCATGGGCCCTACCCTCCTTGACCTCCCTTATCGGGGGTGTTAGAAGCCGTCGCGGTTTTTGGTCTCAGAAGTGCTGGATTCTCGTAGGCGCCGGAGGCTCTGAGCGCTAAAGCCCGACTTGCCATTGCATTCGGGAGTGGCGAGTTGTATATTGCGGGCCGGGCCAGTGTCGTGAACGAGAGTACTCTCGCACTTGGTGGAGTGAGGAGCAGAATATCAATGAAATATCTGGTCCTTCTGGGCGCGATCATGGTTGCGTTAGGGGGCGAGTGCGTGGCAGTTCAGCCGAAGCGCGCGCAAGGTGCTACGGCGGCGCGCCCGGCCTCGATAACCATCGATTATCCCTTGGAGGGTTCGATTTTCCCTCCCGAAATAACTCCGCCCACTTTTATGTGGCACGACTCCGCGGAAAGCGCTACCTATTGGCGAATCGGCATTGCCTTCGCCGATGGCTCGGCTCTAATTAAGGCCGAATCTGCGGGTGAGCGCTTGACCATCGGCGCGATTGATCCGCGCTGTGCTTCCTCCACGAATGAACTGCCTAAACTCCCGCCGGAGCAGGCCTCAGCGCACACTTGGATACCCGAAGTGAAAGTTTGGGAAAAGATCAAGAAACATTCCGCAGCGGGCGCCGCCGTGGTGACCATCAGCGGATTCAGCGGGCCGAAGGACCGGCGCACGGTCTCGAGCGGGCGCGTCACCATCTTCACTTCCCGCGACCCGGTCGGCGCACCCATTTTTTATCGCGATGTGCCTTTGATGCCTACCCAGACTGAAAAGGGAATCATCATGCCCTTGGCCCTGGACGCGCTCCATCTGATCCAATGGCGGCTGCGCGACATCTCAAGAACCGAAAGCCGTGTAGTACTCACGGACGTGCCTACCTGCATCAACTGCCATTCGTTCTCTCGGGATGGCAAGACCCTGGGGATGGATCTCGACGGACCTCTCAACGATAAAGGGTTGTACGCAATTGTTCCCATCAAACCGCAAATGACGGTCCGCAACGAGGATGTGATCTCGTGGAGTTCCATCCGGGACACAACCGCATCGACCTCCCGAATCGGTTTCATGTCTCAGGTCTCGCCGGACGGCAAGTACATCCTGACCAATTACCGGGGCCAGACGAAGAACCTTGGCAACGGCTACTTCACGGTGAACTACAAAGACTACCGCTTCGCCCAGGTGTTCTACCCGACGCGCAGCATCGTGGCCTGGTACGACCGGGCGACGGGGGTAAAGCAGCCTTTGCCCGGGGCGGACGATCCGGCCTATGTGCAAACGAACGCCGTCTGGAGCCCCGACGGCAAATACGTGGTCTTTGGCCGGGCAGTTGCCATGGATCCCTATACGCCCGGCATGAAAATGCCCGAGTATGCCAACGACCCCAACGAACCCCAAATCCAATACAATCTCTATTGGGTTCCCTTCAATGACGGCAAAGGCGGCCGTGCGCAGCCGGTCGCGGGCGCTTCCCACAACGGCATGAGCAATAGTTTTCCCAAGGTTTCACCCGATGGCCGCTGGATCGTCTGGGTGAAGTGCCGCAATGGGCAGTTGATGCGTCCCGACAGCCAGCTTTACATGGTCCCCGCGCCGTCAGGCGGAGTAGCGCGGCGCATGAACTGCAATACTTCCCTCATGAACTCCTGGCACAGCTTTTCACCCAATGGCCGCTGGTTGGTATTCTCCTCGAAGAGCCGTTCGCCCTACACGCAAATGTATCTGACCCATATCGACGAGCAGGGCAACGACAGTCCCGCGATTCTGATCGACAACGCGACCGCAGCGAATCGCGCCGTGAATATTCCGGAGTTTGTGAACATCCCTCCAGACCAACCCATGGCCATCAGCACGCCTGCCATCGACATGTACAAGGAAATCGACCGCGTGGCGCAACTTGAAAGTCAGGGCCAGCTTGATGCGGCCATCACGGGGTGGAATAGCCTCCTCGCCAACCATCCTGACGAGGCCCGCATTCATTATAACCTGGGCACCGCCCTTACGCAGGTGGGCCGGCCGGCGGAAGCGGTCCCCGAGTTTGAGAAAGCTCTGGAGCTGAAGTACCCCAGTTTCAGCACCGTCTATCTCAGTCTCGGCCGCGCGCTGCTGCTGACAGAGCAAACGGATCGGGCGGTTGCCGCGTTCGAAAAGGGTTTGGAGTATGACTTGGATTCCGCGGACCTGCACTCCCATCTCGGCCTTGCCCTGGCCAACAAAAACCTTATTGACGAGGCCAAGAGTGAGTTTGACAGGTCTTTGCAAATCAACCCCAACAATGCCAACGCTCACTTCGCCTTGGGCATTGCTTTCAGGGGTTGGGGCGATGGTGAGGGCGCGATCAAAGAGTTTCGAGAAACGCTGCGCTTGGATCCCAAGAACGAATTGGCGCACGTCAACCTCGCGACGGCGCTACGGCAAAAAGGCGACTTGGACGGAGCGATCGGAGAATATCGCGCCGCAGTGCTTCTGAGCCCGAGCGATGAAATTGCACATGTAAATCTCGGCTTGGCGCTCGGGACCAAAGGCGATTGGGACGGCGCCATCTCCGAAGAACGGGAAGCCCTGCGCTTGGCGCCCAAGGACGGGGCTGTCTGTGTATACCTCGGCGCTCTGCTCGGACAAAAAGGCGATCAGAACGGAGCTATTGCGGAGTTGCGCGAGGCGCTGCAATTGAACCCCAGCAACACCTTGGCGCATTACGACCTCGGCGTGGCGCTCGAGAAGCAAGGGGACCGCCAAGCCGCCTTGCAGGAATATCGCGCTGCTTACCAACTCGATCCCAACACCCTTCCGTATCGGCAAGCTTACGAGCGTCTTTCGCAACACGATAAGTAACCGCATTGGGATTTCAGGCCGAATTGCTCGTGCTTGCTGCGCAAGCGGGAATCCAACGTAGATTGAGGTTTAGCAGGCTGCGGAAAAACCCTGGAAGGCTGTCATTCTGAGCGAAGCCCTGGACCGTACGGTCTAAGGCGAAGCAAAGAATCCCCGCAGTTGTTGTTTCAAGGAACTGTGGAGATCCTGCGCCGCCTGCGGCTCCTCAGGACGACAGTCCGAAGGGTTTTTCCGCGGCCCGTTAATACGAAAGCTGGTCCTTATAGGTCATTTGCTTGGGATCGAAGTCAATATACATTGTCTGGCCGATCTGAGGCTGCCAAGAGAGTTGGAAGCGCATTTTACCAGCTCCGGGCTGAAGGATGGGCTCGCCCTTGAAGTTTCGCGGGAAGATGAACTGGGCCCCGAGTCCGCCGTTCTGCGACGGGGGAAAGTACTGGACCAATTGCAACTGGCCCGCGGTGGGACTGAAGAGATACGCGTTCTGGTTCAATGTGGCGGTGGTTTGGGTATTGAACCACTGGTCCATGTCCCGCTTAGAATTGGAATCGTTGGTTTGATAAGCGAGCATGATCACAACTTTCTGGCTGACGTCGAAGTGTAGGATGCTGCCCATTTTTTGGTCGAAGGCCTGTTGCTTGTCGGGAGGCAATCCTTCATAGTGATTCATGATCTGTAGCATTCGGACGTAAGCCTCACGGATGGGCTGGGAGGAAAAAAGCCTGGCCGTGAAATTGAATTCCGGCACATCCACGCCCTTCGTGCCTCCGCCAGTTCCGGTGACAGCACCATTGGTGGCCGCGCCTGCTCCCATGTCCGTTGCGGTGCCGTGCATGCCCGACGCCTGCCCCCGGAACGACTTTGCCACGGCCCAGGCGGATTTGTTGAACAACTCCGCGACCTGCTTTTGGTCCCATTTGGTAAAGGGTTCATCCATCCAGTTCTCATTTTTCTTGGCCGCGTAGAGCATCCCTATGCTTATGATCATTGCCGTGCCGGCAATGAGGAAACGATGATTTCGCATGCTTACCTCCCTATTCATCATCCGGCGCGCTGGCGCACGCCGCAAAATTGCTACGGGCCGAGCATAGTTCTTTCCGTAAGCGCATTCAAGGGGTTTTGCACGAGAAACTCTCGCTAGGATTATGACGCAAAATGACCCGGTGTTTGCGCAAGATGTCCCTTGACGAATGGAGGGCGCATTCATACAATGCCGCAGTAATTGATTATAGGTAGTTATGCCATTCTTTTACTGTAGTCTTGCGTCGGCGCTTAGGTCAGCGAAAGAACAACTAATAATCACGACGGTGCGGGATTTAACTTACTCTCGCGCAACATTCAAGGAAGATAAAAGCTTAAGCTTGCTTCCCTGCGCGGGCGGGGAGTTGTGGTTCAAGGCTTCCCGCTTTTCCATGGCCGTTTCGACTCAATCTTCGAGCGGCTAGCATCTCGCGACCTAAACTTTGAGAAGAATAGAGAGGTGACGATCTATGAAAAATTCATGGCGCGGAGACCTCGTGGGTGTCTGGCTTGCTCGCCGCACGCTCGCGAGAACGGCGACCCGAGTCTCCGGGTGGCTTGCGGTGCTGGGCCTGGCCTTGATTCTCGGCTTGCCCATGGCTTTCGCTCAGCAAAGCGCTGGCAGCGTCTTAGGAACGGTCCGCGACGCCTCGGGCGCGGTCGTTCCGGGGGCATCTGTGGTACTGCGCAATGAGGCCTCCGGCGCGGAACTGAAGGCCACTTCGGATGCGAGCGGCTTATATAATTTCAACTATATTCCCGTTGCAACCTACACGCTGAGGGTTTCAACGAAAGGCTTCAAGGAGTACGTGCTGACGGGCATTCACGTGGCCCCCAGCGCGGTGCTTCAAGAAGACGCCTCCCTCCAGGTGGGCGCCCAGGTGGAGGTCGTCGAAGTGACAGGCAGCGCCGTAAATTTGATTCCCAAATCGACGGGCGGGCAGATGTCCACTATCGGCGAGGCACAGATTCAGAATGAGTCCACCATCGGCCGCGACTCGCTGGAGTTGCTCACGCTTTTGCCCGGCGTGGTGGGCGGCACGGGGACCCCGGGCAGCATTTCCGGCGGGTTCAATGGCGCGAGCGGATCGGGTTTCCAGACCGTCGGCGGAGTCAACACCGAGGGCATCAATGGTTTCAACGTCAACGGGCTGCGCAACGATCAGAACATGGTTATGCTCGACAACGCCAACACTATCGACCCGGGTGAAAACGGCGGGTTCATGGTCGAGCCCAACATGGACATGATCCAGGAGTTTACGGTCAAGATGTCGGGCTTTGAAGCCAGCCAGGGCGGCGGCGGCGTCATCGTTGAGGCGGTCACGAAATCCGGAGGCAGTAAGCTGCATGGCGAGGGTTACTGGTATGCCCGGAATGCCTTCTTCAACGCTAATGACTGGTCGAACAACCAGGCGGGTATCTCCAAGCCGGGCAGCAAATTCAATTACCCGGGCTTCAACATTGGCGGGCCGGTTCGCTTTCCGCACTCCGACTTCAACAAGAATAACGACAAGATGTTCTTCTTTTACGGCGTGGAGTGGCAGAGGCAGCTCGCGGACCCCGGAACCCAGTTAAGGACGGTACCCGATGCGGCTATGCGCCAAGGCAATTTTGCCGAGCTTCTAAACACCAAGTTCTGCTCGACATCAGGCGGAGTGGTCACGGGCGGGAATTATCTGAGCATGCCTTGCATTGTGAAGGATCCCGCTACGGGGAAACAGGCGAACTACGGCGGGCAACTCAATGTGCTCCCCCCCGCCGAGGTCACAGCGGCCGGCCAAGAACAGCTGAACGGCACCTATGTGCTTCCCAACTATGTTGACCCGAATGGGAACTCGAACTTGGCTGCCCATCCCCTATACCCCACGAACCGAATCGAGAACAGCATACGCATCGACTACAACCTGACCCAGAACACCCGCGCCTTCCTGCGCTTGGCGCAAAACTCGGACCATGAGTATTACCCCTACGGGCTTTGGGCATCCGGTTTAGGCGATGGCTGGGGCGGGAACGTTCCGAGGGTTAGCCCGGTAGTGGGGCATGACAGCGGAGAGAACGCCTCGATCAACTTGGTCAGGGTCATCAATCCCACGCTGACCAACGAGGTCCAGTTCAACATGGGTGCTATAAACTACCCCTACAAATATGCGGATCCCAGCAAGATGGCCAGCACCGCCTTACTGCAGGTCCTCCCAGGCGTCAATTGGGCGAAGGGCTCGGGTGGGTCAGACTTTACCCGGAGCGTCGAGGTGCCCGGGGTATGGAACGGCCAGCCGCCTAATTCACAGACTTGGGGCCAAGGCGATCAGTACAACGGGATTTATGGCAACAAGACCATATTTGAGCTTACCGACAATCTAACCAAGGTCAAGGGGACGCACACCTTGCAATTCGGTTTTATGATGAACCATACGCGCAACGACCAGAATCAAGCCAATGTGAATGGCAGCATTTGGTCGAATGTGGGTTGGGCGGGCGTCAACACAACCGGAAACGTCTTCGGTGACTTGCTGGACCAAAGCGTTTACCAATTCTCGCAGTCCACAAACGACCCGGATGGCATGTGGCGGTTCTGGAATTACGAGTTCTATGCCCAGGACTCCTGGAAGGCAACGCGGAAGCTGACCGTGAACTACGGCGCGCGTTTTGCCTACTTTCCGCCTTGGTTTGAGGCGCGCGGGGAGGTCAGCAATTTTAACCCCGCCATCTGGACGGCGGCCAACGACACGAACATCAACGACGGCGTTCAGGTCGGGTCCGGATACAAGTTGGTTGAAAACCAGCCTTACATTCCCGCGGCCGTCCGCTCGCAGTTCGCTGGCGGACTGCCGCCGAGTGGCGGGTTCCCCGCCCCACCCCTTGTCGTTGAGCCCCGGTTAGGATTCGCCTACGACTTCTTTGGAACCGGAAAGACGGTGCTTCGCGCCGGCGGGGGAGTTTATGAGGAGCGTGACCAAGGCAATACCATCTTCGGTGCCGCGCAAAACCCTCCCTTCGAGTTCAGTACCAGCATCTCCTCATCCAGCAGGTACGATCCTTCGGCGGCAAATCCTGCTGCGACGGGGTTCGGTTATTATGCAACCCTTGACCCCTTATCCGAGGTCGGAGGTATCAGCGCCACCATGTTTGACACTCACGACCACCATGGCGCGGAGAATTACTCGTGGAATTTCACAGTTGACCAGGACATCGGCTGGAAGACTATTCTTGAAGCCGCTTACGTGGGCACTGTCGGGCGGCACCTATACATCGAGAATATATTCACGCCCATACCCTTGGGGACAATGTGGGTTCCGGGAACGGAGAACCCGATCCCCAATGCGGGCAATAGCGGTGTCCAGAACTCGCTCCGCTACTACAAGCCTTTCGGATCCATGAACCTCCTGCACCACGTCTCAACGTCGAACTACAACGGCCTGCAAGCGACGGTGAGGCGGAATGTGACCCACGGCCTCACACTGCTCAGCTCCTACACTTGGTCAAAGACGATGGGGTACTCCGGGGGCTATAACGGGACCGTTGACCCGTTCAATTCAAAGCTGAATTACGGTCTCATGTCGTATTCCCTGCCGCAGATCTTCAACGTCTCCTACATCTACCAAATGCCGAATGCGGCCGCCAAGTATTTCAGCGGCAGCAAAGTGGCAGGAGGCATTCTGGATGGCTGGCAGCTCTCCGGCATCACCAACTACCAAAGCGGAGCGCCACAGCCCTACGTTGGTGGTTCCGCGACCACAGGCACTATCAATTGCTACGAGGGTGGGGTACAGAATGCTGGGCTCTGCAGTAATTTTAACGCAAACGGCGTAGGCTGGTACGGGACACCCGACCGCACCTTATATCCACAACTGCTGTTCAACCCGCAAAAGGGCGCTAGCCACAAAGGTGTAGGTTCCCAGTGGTTCAATCCGGCGTCTGTCTCGCTCCCGGCAGTCGGCCAGTTGGGCACAACAGAGTTGCCGCAGTTCCTCGGACCGGGGTCGAATAACTGGGACATGACGCTGTTCAAGAGCTTTAAGCTCGACGAACATGGGCGGCGCCTCGAGTTCCGCATCGCGGCCTTCGATATCTTCAACCGCGCGCAACTCGATACTCCGGCCCAGGACGCAGTCGCAAACCCGAATATCAATTGGATGCTACCAGCGGGTGCGACCAGTTTCACTCAAGGCTCTGCCTCACCCGTTCTCAACTCCAGTCCTAATTGCAGCGGCGGCAACACGGTGGGGTGCATCCTGGACAAACATGGCCACCGGGAGATGGAGTTGGCCCTCAAGTTCTATTTCTGAGGCCGCCATTGCGGGCCTTGTTCGGATGGAACGATAGTCACACGGGGCGGGCGCAAGGCCCGCCCCTTTTCTTTTCATGGCAAGGCGTGGCCGAAGCAATACCGAGGGAGTGACTCTGGCTCCGTGCCCTCTGTGCTAGTACTTCCGAATTTCTTCGCAGCTTGCAAAGATTCTGCTCTGGAATCTTGAATCTGGAATCTTGGATGCGGCCGTTAGGCCGCGCTGCGGTGAATCTTCTTCGGAAAAACCTTCACCACAGAGCACACAGAGGTCACAGAGAGAGCGCTCCTGTTATCTGCGTATGGTTGAATGCTGCACTTTGGAGTAGAATGCGGGAATGAAATTTTGCCGGCCAATCTTCACGGCCCTGATTGTTTTCTGGCTGGCGGCCCAAGCGTTGGGCGCGCCGGACCCGGAGCCACAAGCCTCGGGCGCACAAGGCCAGGAGCCTCCTGCCTGCGTTCTCGGCGATCAAGCGCTGGCCCAGAAACAGCCTGACTTGGCGGTGATCGAATACAATAAGTGCCTGTCCAAGAGTCCGCCGACCTTCAAGATGCTGTCGAACCTCGGCATCGCCTACGCACAGCAGAAGAAATTCATCGAGGCAATCCAGGCGTATGGGCAGGCGCTGGCGCTCGACCCGGAGAACGCGAACGTTCTCACCAACCTTGGTCTGGCGTATATGAAGACGAACCGTCCGAAGGAGGCGTCGTCGCAATTTGCGCGCTCCTTAATGGCTGACCCGCACGACGCCAAGACGTTGGAGTTGCTGGCCTATGCTCATTTTGACTTGGGCGATTACGCGCTGGCGGGTTACGAAGCGGGCCTGGTGCATCAGGCGTCGCCGGGCGACCCCACGGCCGCGTATATCCTGGGCGCGTCGTACATGCGGATGGGAATGAACGTTCAGGCCATTCCGCTAATCGACAGTTCGCTCTCGCAGGTGAAATCCGCTGATGCTTACATGATTCTAGGAGAAGCTTTCCTGGGCGTCAAGAATTGGCAGGGGGCGCTGGAAGCGTTCCGGAAGGCGGAGAAAATGAATCCCACGCTGCCGGGCATTTACGCCAATCTGGGCGCGGGGTTGGCGGCCATGGCCGAGCTGGACCAAGCCAAAGCGGCCTTCCTGAAGGAACTCGCCAGGGACCCGGACAACTTCAAAGCCAATTATCTGCTTGGCCAGTTGGATCGCGTCCAGGGAGACAATGCAGACGCCCTAAAGTATCTCGAGAAGGCAAACGCGCTGCAGTCCGACAACCCAGGCCCCGCTTATGAGCTTTCCGTCCTGGCCGTGCAAAATCAGGATTATCCGAAGGCCTTAGCGAGTTTGGAAAGCATTTTGCAGAAGTATCCAAGCTTAACGGACGCTCACGTGCTCCTTGCGCAAGTCTACTTTCGCCTGCACAAAACGCAGGAAGCCATGAGGGAAAGAGCCATCGCTGCCGCGCTCCAGGAAGCTGACCACGCTCGTCTCCAAGCCGAAGGCGAAAGTCTCAAGTGGTTGTCCGGCGGCAAGAGCTCGGCTCAAAAGCCCCAGAATAAATGAAGGCGCGGCCGCGTGGCGCGGGCGTCTCGCCCGCGTTCCGGGTTGGAGCTCAAACGACCCCGGAATCAGTGAAGGCGCGGCGGCCGCGGTGACGCACTCATGAAGGTGTGGGCACAGCTCGAAACCAATACTAAAGTCGGTTTGGCAATCGCGGCGTGCTGGGCCGGACAGGTGTTAGCAGCGCTTCCCGCCCCCGCTGCGGCCCCGCAGGAGTCTTCCGCTTCGAAAAGCAGCCAGGCGGCACAATACGAGGCTGCGGCGAAAGAGTACGAAAATCAGGTGAAGATGCAGCCGCAGTCCGCTCAGGCGTGGAGCAACCTGGGTGTGACTCGCGCCCTGGCGGGCGATTGCCATGAAGCTCTCCCGGCACTCGAGCGGGCGAGAACCTTGGACCCGGCGTTGTTCGCGCCTTGGCTCTTTTCCGGATCCTGCGAACTTGCGCTGCACCACGACGCCAAAGCTCTCCGGGAGCTTGAAAATGCCTCCCGGCTGAATCCCCGCGACGCGAACGCCTGGTTTCTGAAGTCCGAGGCCGCAGGGAACCTGAATAAGCTGGATGAATCCCTTGAAGCTGCGGTTCGCGCACTCGCTCTCGATTCCGGGAATGCCGCCGCTTATTACGTTGCGGGACAGGCTGGTCTTGGTCTGGCCGCCCAAGCCTACGATCGGGTGTTCGCGCACCGCGCCGGCGGCGTTTTTTATCGGCATGTGCTCGAGGGCCAGAGAAGCGCCGTGCAACAACAGTGGCCGCCCGCCATCGACCACTACCAGTCGGCTCAAAAAGCAAATCCGGACGATCCGGAAACCGATTTTTCACTGGGGTCGGCTTATCTTGAAATGGGCCGGTATCCTGAAGCGAAGGCGGCGTTCGAGCAATGCCTTAAAAATGCGCCCGGGCTCGTGTGGGCAAAACTGCGCCTGGCGCTGGCCTTGGCGGAACAATCCGAGCGGCACGAAGCGGTGAAAATCATCCAGAGCACCCCGCCGAACAGCCTTGAGCTCCCTGCGGAATATCAGGATTATGTTGCCGCAGCCGTACTTCTGGGTTTGCATCACGAAGCGCAAGAAGGCGTGGAACTGGGGAAAAAACGATTTAAGGATCACGAATGGCCTGATTGGTTCAAAGGCGTGGAATCAACTGACGTGGCGGGGTCAGAAGACGCAGACCAAAGCATCAAGCTGCAAGACCTGACTGGCGTCGGCCTTTCGATCCGGTTTTTTCTGACCGCAGATCATCTGGCGGGGAATTATGTGGAGCGGGCGTTTCCGTCCGAGGCGGCTTACCAGGGTTTTCGCACGGCTTTTCTGGCCGAGAACTGGGTTCGAGCGGCCGAACGGTTGCTGCCCCTCGTGCGGGATTCGAAGCCACAGCCGGACTCGCGTTCGGCTTTTGTTCTGGGCGAGGCGCTTCAGAGCCTCTCCTATGGTTTTTATCGGGACTTGGCGCGAAAGTTTCCAAATTCCGAGCTGACCCTGGAGCTGGCGGCCGAGAATTTCGAAGCGATGGGGCAGCAAGACAAAGCGCTTGAGATTTACGATACGGCCCTGCGAGAGGATGGGCCATCGCCCGGTTTGTTGCGCGACATCGCACGCGTGTACTGGACTCAACACGAGTGGGACCAGGCTCTGAAAGTTCTCCGTTCGCTGACCGCGATGGATCCCAACGACCCGACCATCCTTGTGAATATGGGACGCATCTATGCCTATCAAGGCGACCTCCGGAGCGCAGCGGAGAGCTTTCGTCAGGCGGTTGGCCTGGATCCGGGCATGTTTGAGGCGCGGCTGGGGCTCGGGCAGGCTCTTCGCCGGCAGAATGACGACCCGGGCGCGCTGAAGGAGTTTGAAACGGCGGCCCGCATCGATCCAAAGAATCCGCGGCCGCACTACCAGATTTCGCAAATATGCAGTAAGATGGGCGAGAAAAACCGCGCGGCGGCTGAGATGCAGGAGTTCCAGCGCCTCCAAAGTTCAGCGGACGCCGCGGCAACAGAAAAGAACAGCTTATTGGTTCCGCTTGACTGAATCACACTCCAAGTCGCGATTTGGGACGAAACGTAGAGGGCCATTCCTGCGCCCTCCAACCTGTCATCCTGAGGAGCCGAAGGCGACGAAGGATCTCTGTAGTTGCTTGAGAACTCGACTGCGGGGATTCTTCCCCTTCGCTGCACTCAGGGTCAGAATGAGAGCGCACAGGTTTTTTTGGCACCCGTTTGCGATGGCTCCTGCGTGGGGCTGCGTTCTGGCCAGCCTGAGTTTTTCGATCGGCGCCACCTGGGCATTCGCCGCGCCTCAATCGAACGCGAAGCCGGCCACGGAGAGCGCGGCGGAGTCTGCCCCTCAAAAAAAGGCGAACCCTGCCGCGAAGAGCGACGCGGGATCACCTGAATTCAAGAAATTGGCGGCGCGCGCGGCGGAAGCTCGCCAGCAAAACCGGTTGCCAGAGGCGGCCGACCTCTATGAGAAGGCGCTTCGGCTCAACCCGCGCTGGGAAGAAGGCTGGTGGTATCTCGGGACGCTTGATTACGATGCGAACAGTTATGGCGACGGAGTGAAAGCCTTTCGCAACCTTGTGCAACTGGATCGACAGAATGGAGCGGCGCTGGCCTTGTTGGGACTTTGCGAATTCGAGACCCACGATTACGCGAACGCGTTTGTCCACCTTGAGATGGCCAAGTCCAAAGACCAAGCGCTCAATGACGAGCTATGGCATGTTGTCGAATACCATTTGGCGCTGCTCCACATCTTTCACGGCGATTTTGAGACGGCGAATAAACTGCTTTCCGGTTTGGTCACCCACAATGTCCTCTCCCAGAATGTCGAGATGGCGCTCGGCCTGACGCTGTTGCGGGTGCCGCTGCTCCCCGACCAGATCGATCCGGAGAAAGACGGGCTTGTCTCAGCGGCCGGTAGAACCGGGGAGCTCATGGCGCTCGAGGATTACAACGAGGCGGACAAGTCGTTTCAACAACTAATACGCGACTACCCCACTACGCCTTTCGTCCATTGCGCCTACGCGTCGATGCTCGCCGGACTCTCAGAGTTTGAGAAGGCGGAAGAACAACTTCGCGAGGAGCTCAAGGTCAATCCCGAGAGCGCCATGCCCTACATTCTGTTGGCTCGCGTGGATGTTCACCTCAACCGCTTCCAGGACGCGTTGCCTTTGGCCCAAGAGGCAGTGAAGTTGGCGCCTCGGTCTTTTGCGGCGCATTATTTGCTGGGACGGGCTCTGCTGGCCACCGACAAGGTGACGGAGGCGGTCAGCGAGCTCGCCGAGGCGAAACGCCTTGCCCCCGAGAGTATCGAGATTCGATTTAGTCTCGCTTTGGCTTTGGCCAAGGCGAAGCGGCCGAAGGAGGCTGCGGCCGAGCAAGCCGAATTTCGGCGATTGAGTGTCCTCGTGCAACGCGACCGCAGCGGAGGGCAATCAGACATCAGTAGCCCCCCCGGGAATTTAAGCGCGCCCGGTGAAATCGGGCTCGATCAATTACGGACCCCGCCCGCCAGCGCCCCGCATCAGTGAACTGTGCTAACATTTGCGAGCTGCCTTTGAAAGACTGGGAGAGAATAAAAACAGTCTGCGAGGCTATGAGGGAAGGTGCATGAGGAAAAAGGGAAATAGAATTCCGGCGGTCTCACGCCGCAAATTTCTAAAGACACTGGGGATTGCAGGAGCAGGCAGCGCGAGACTCTGGAGCGGGCGGCCGCTGCTCTACGCTTTACAGGCCGCGCAGGCCTCGCCGGGGCCACCGGCTTTTGAGGAGATTCCCTCCACCGCGAGCGGCATCACCTGGATCCATAAGGATGGCCGTTCGCCGGAGTTTTATCTCCCTGAGACCCTCGGCGGCGGCGGGGGGTTCATTGACTACGATAACGACGGCTGGATGGACCTTTATTTCGTCAATAGCGGGAAGTGTGACTTCTACGACCCGCATCCTCCCCTTCGCAACGCCCTCTACCACAACAACCGCGATGGCACGTTCACCGATGTCACGGAGAAGGCGGGCGTGGCGGGCGGGGGATTCGGCATGGGAGTGGCGGCAGGCGACTACGACGGCGACGGCTGGCCCGACCTCTACGTCACCCAGTACGAGCGCAGCATCCTCTATCACAACAACGGCGATGGCACCTTCACGGACGTAACGGAAAAGGCAGGCGTGGCCGCGCCCGGGTGGGCGTCCAGCGCCGTGTGGTTCGATTATGACAACGACGGGCGGCTGGACCTGTTTGTGTGCCGCTCGGTCGATTTCCACAAGTCCAGCAACCGGTTCTGCGGGAACCCCGCAACCGGCGACCGCTACTACTGCATCCCGACCGTCTATCCTCCTACGTCCTGCTATCTGTTCCACAACAACGGCGACGGGACCTTCACCGACGTAAGCGAGTCATCGGGCATCGCTAGCGTCAGAGGCATCGCCTGGGGCGTGGTCGCCACGGACATCAACAACGACGGGCTGATGGACCTGTTTGTTTCTAACGACACCATGCCGAATTTTCTTTTTGCCAACCGAGGCCACGGCAAGTTCGAGGAAATCGGGTTGCAGTCCGGAACCGGTTACAGCGCCGACGGCCGCGCCCGCTCCGGCATGGGCGTGGACTCCGCCGATTACGACCAGGACGGCTGGATGGACCTCTTCCTGACCGACGTCGACGAGGAAATGTTTTCCCTCTACCATAACAACCATGACGAAACGTTCGAGGACGAATCCATCTCCAACGGCATCGGCATGACGGTGCGGTACATGAGCGCCTGGGGCGTGAAGTTCTTTGATTACGACAACGACGGCAACATCGACCTCTTTATCGTCACCGGCCATCCTGACAATAAGGTGGAGGAGCGCTTCGGCATGGTTACGTGGAAGGAGAAACCTCTGTTATGGCGGCACAATGGGGGCCGCGACTACCAGCACACTTATCAAAATGTGAGCGCCCAGAGCGGCCCAGTGTTCCAGACGGCCTACGCGGGGCGCGGCCTGATCATCGGAGATTTCAACAACGACGGCGGCATTGATGCCCTGCTGGTTCCGAACGACGGGCCGCCTGTGGTGCTGCGGAATAACGTTGGCAAGCATAACCACTGGCTCGGCATTCGCCTGATCGGCAAGACATGCAATCCGGATGCGGTCGGGGCTATCCTCACCTGGCAGGCCGGCGATCTGAAACGTTCGGCGATGAAAATTGCAGGCGGCGGTTATCTCTCCTACCACGATCCGCGCATGCTGCTGGGCATCGGCCCGCGCACTCGGATGGATTGGGTGGAGGTGAAATGGCCGCTTCCCAGCGGCAAGGTCGAACGGCTCACCGGCCTTCCCATCGATCGATATATCACCGTGCAGGAAGGCAAAGGGATTGTAGGCTAGCGAGCGTCGCAGACTGCGGCCTGACCGGTTTGACCCACGGCGACGCTGGGAAGAAGGTGCGGCGAAGAAACCCGACGCGCGCTTGAGATCGAAAGGCCGGACTGCGGCCGCAGGCTCAAAACCGCAATGACTTGCCGCTGGTTAATCACCAGTTTCCTGTTCCCCGCCGCTATGAGTGTGGTGGCGGGGTTTGGAGCCGCACGTACGCCCCTGACAGCCAACACTAGCTCTGCTGTGCCTCGAGCCAGCTCACGCCCCGCTCCCGTTTGCGCCACTTGTCACCTAGAGGCCAGATGGCAACCCGCCACTTCCATGGGCCACGCGCTGGAAACTCCGGAAGAATGCACCACGTTCGCCTCGCATCCACTTCTGACCTTCAGGGACAAGAAATACACCTACCGCATCGAGCGCCGCGGCGGCCAAGTCCTCTATACCGTCTCGGATGGCCGGCAATCACTGACCCTGTCCATTCGCTGGGTGATGGGCGCCAGCTTCGGTATTGGACAGACTTATATCCTCGAGAAAGACGGCCAACTCTATCAAAGCCGGGTGAGTTATTATCGCGAGCTGAGGCGGCTAGACCTCACCCTGGGCGCCCGGGGTACTGTGCCTGCCAACCTCGACGAGGCGGCAGGACGCGTGATGGACCTCGACGAGAAGCTCAAGTGCTTTGGCTGCCACGCAACTCATGCATCCGAGGGAAGCCGACTTACCTTGGACGTCATGACGCCCGGGGTGCAATGCGAGCGCTGTCACGGGGTGGCAGAGAAGCACGTTGAATGGGCGACTAAGGGCGAATCTCCGCTTGTCCTGATGAAGGACCTGTCCAAGCTATCTACGGAGCAAGTGACGGATTTCTGTGGACAGTGTCATCGCACCCTGGGGGACGTTATGGCCATGGGTCATTTTGATATCACCGATCTGCGTTTTCAGCCTTACCGGCTGACTATTAGCAAGTGCTACGACGCCCAGGACGCGCGCATCAGTTGCCTCGCCTGCCATGACCCTCACCGTCAGGTGAACACCAACGCGGCAGATTACGACCCAAAATGCCAGGCGTGCCATGGCGGTGGGAAGGTGGGCGCTAACAAGTGCCCCGTCTCTGCCCACCGGTGTACCACCTGCCATATGCCCAAGATCGAATTGCCCGGCGCGCACTTCAAGTTTTCAGACCACGACATTCGCATCGTGAGGGCGAATGAGCCGTTTCCGGGCTAGAGGAAGAATCGCAGCCACTCTGGAGTGTTTTACAGGGGGGTCGAAGCCGCTCGCGAAGTTAATGCGGCTTGGATTCCTGAGACTGGTAGTAGTCAATCCTTGCGCGCAGCGTTTCGGCGACGGATGAATCGCCGGCTTGGGTGGCGAGAGCCAAGGCTTGCTGGGCGGCGCGGACCACATCCGGGAACTGCCCCACTTCCGAATACACGCCCCCAGCATCTCCAGGCTTTCCAGTAGCTGCTTCGGGTCTGACTACAAGGCCCCGCGCAAAGGAGCAAGGGCGGCTTAAGAGCGTCCTTGCTTGAACTCCGCGCGGCCCAAATTGAGTTGGAGACCGGGCAGTTACGGATTGAGGGCAAGCGCTCTTCGGCCATCCCCCCGAGAGGCTGCTCGCGCGGGAGATACAGTACAAGGACGGCAGGCGCGCACCACCTCGGCACCCACCGGCGCTCCTCCATGACCCGACGTTCGAGAGGACACCCAGTGCAGACCCAACCTTAGAGGAGTCGAAAAGACAACTCAGCTCAACACTGACGGAACCGTCCGGCAGCGGCCGCGTTCTTCGTCCTCTGCTGCACAGTCCAGCGCGTTCCATCAAGCGCTGTGCTTACTGGCCACGGTCTTGTAAGTGATGCGTGCTTGGTTTGTCTAGGCCCCATTTTGCGAAACTTGTTGGACATTTTACGTCACGGGCCAGTGGCGCAGGCATACGTCAAATTCAGCTTGAAAACCGGCAGCCCTTAAGCTATAAACCATCCGTGTACCCTAACTTGCGCCACTTCTGAGTGACCTGACCACTTCGTGCGGAGAAGCCATGACTAAAATCCGTGCCATCACCGGAATGCCCCAAGTAGCCCTGCTGCTGGAAACCTCAACGGAATTTGGGCGAGGACTGCTGCGCGGGATTGTGCGTTACTCACACCTGCACGGGCCGTGGTCGCTCTGTGTGGCGCCCGGGCATCTCGAACAGTCCTTACCCAAAGCGAAGTCGTGGAGCGGCTCAGGCATCATCGCCCGCATGCGATCGCCGGAAATGGCGAAGCAAATTCGCGCCACGGGGCTTCCCTTCGTGGCTTCTTCACTGGACGAATTCCGCTTGCCGAGACGCGGAGACAAATTCGGCGAAATCCGCACCAACTCAGGGGCTATCGCGCGCATGGCGGCAACCCACCTGATGGACCAGAGCCTGCGCCATTTCGCTTTTTGCGGATTTCACGGCTGCGCGTGGTCCTCGTGCCGGGAAGAAGTTTTCTCGCACTGTTTGAACGATCAGGGCTTCGAGTGCCACACGCACCGCATCGAGTTAGGAAACTGGATGCATATGCCAAACTGGATCGAGGATTGGGAGCTTGAGCAGAGGATTCTTCTGGATTGGCTCAAATCACTGCCCAAGCCCGTGGGTCTGATGGCCTGCAACGATATTTGTGGACGGGAAGTGCTGCAAGCTTGTGCGGCCGCCGGACTGCGCGTGCCCGACGACGTGGCCGTAGTGGGCGTTGACAATGACGAACTCATGTGCGAGTTGTCGACTCCTTCTCTGTCCAGCATCGCCTTGGATGTGGAAAAGGCTGGGTACGAAGCCGCCCGACTGCTCGACAGCCTCATGTCCGGCCACTTAGGGGTGGAACAAGTGGTGCAGGTGGAGCCGGTCTATGTCGTGACCCGGCAGTCGAGTGAAGTCATGACGCTCGATGACCCCAGCGTGGCCGCGGCGCTGCGATTCATCAAGGACCATGCCGCGCAGCCTATCGCCGTCTCGCACGTGATCGAGCGGGTGGGTGTGTCCCGGCGAACCCTCGAGAGGCGCTTCGCTCGCGTCCTCAGTCGGTCGATCAGCTCAGCGATCACGCAGTGCCGGCTGGAGCGGGCTAAGAGACTGCTGCTTGAGACCGACTTGCCCTCGTATCGCGTTGCGGCAGGAGCCGGGTTTGGCACCATCAAAACCTTTAACCGCATCTTTCGTCGCGCCGCGGGCGTTTCCCCGAAGCACTTTCGGCAGAGTGCGCCGGCCTGACAACATGGACTCCTCGTGCGGTACCCTGTCGGCGCCGAATCCCTCTCAGACTGAAACGCATGGCCGATTGCCGATTGCGAAATGAGTGAGCCAAACATCTCAGCCCCTCAGCGCCAGACAGTCCGCTCGTCTTCTTTGACCTAAGCGGAGTGAACGAGTTGCCTTCGGAGGAGAAGAATGCCTGAACACAAAGCGCACTTCGAATCAAGGACAGCATTGGTCCTTGTATCTATAACCGTGCTGAGCATCGCGGCGGCGGCCCAATCGGAGCTCAAGCTGACGTACGACAAACCCGCGGCAAAATGGACCGAGGCTTTGCCGCTGGGCAACGGACGCATGGGCGCCATGGTGTTTGGCGGAACAGAAAACGAGCGCTTGCAGATCAACGAGAGCACTTTATGGGGTGGCGGTCCACAAAGCTACGTGAACCCCGAAGCGTACGCGCATCTCGAGGAGATTCGACAACTGATCTTCGCGGGCAAAGCGGAAGAGGCTGAGGAGCTTTCGGTAACGCTGATGGGTCGACCGAAGCTGCTCATGCCCTATCAACCCTTTTGTGACCTGCGGTTGCACTTTCCCGGTCATGATCGGGCAACAGAATACCGTCGCGAGCTTCACCTGGACGATGCGCTTGCCGAGATAGCCTACAGAGTGGGCAGTGTGTCTTTCCGGCGCGAAGCGTTCGTTTCCTATCCGGACCAGGTTCTTGTAGTCCGAATCACAGCCGACCAACCTGGCCAAGTGACGTTCACCGCAGGAATAGATTCTCCCCAGCCTAGAACCCACATCGAAAGCACTGACAGCGACATTTTACAACTGACGGGTCAAATCCAACCGCGACAGAATTCGCCTTGGTCTTGGACAGGCTCCTGGGATCAGCCAGGCATGCGGTTCGCCGCGGTCTTGAAGGTATCGGCCGAGGGCGGTTCAGTTCGCAGCGCTGGAGAGCGTCTGGAGATTTCCGGGGCGAACGCGGTGACAATCCTGTTCAGCAACGCAACAAGCTTCAAGAATTATCGGGACATCGGAGGCGACGCTTTGGGTGCGGCCCAAATGCATCTGCGGCCCGCGTCCAACCAACCGTATGATCGATTGCGGCAGAGGCACGAGGGTGATTTTCACCGCTTGTTTTCGCGGGTTAAGTTGAGCCTTGGAGAAGACCATTCCTCCACCGAGGCGACTGACCGGCGCATCAAGGGTTTCTCAGAAAGCAACGATCCCGGCTTGCTCGCCCTTTACTTTGAATTCGGTCGCTACTTGCTGATCTCTTCTTCCCGGCCGGGAGGCCAGCCCGCAAACCTGCAGGGTATCTGGAACCAGGATTTGAACCCTGCCTGGGGAAGCAAATGGACGACGAATATCAACCTGGAGATAAACTATTGGCAGGCGGACACGGGCGATCTCTGGGAGACGGAAGAGCCATTGTGGAGTTTGATCCGTGATTTGCGTGTCACTGGGGCCGAAACCGCCCGCGTCCACTACCACAGTAGGGGATGGGTTCTACACCACAACACCGATCTTTGGCGTGCGACGACACCAGTAGATGGCCCCTGGGGTATCTGGCCAATGGGCGGGGTATGGCTGGCGAACCAGATGTGGGATCACTACGAGTTCAGTGGTGATCAGGAGTTCCTGCGGCAGCAAGCGTATCCCGCAATGAAAGAAGCCGCGGAGTTCGTGCTCGGTTTCCTCGTTGAGGCACCGGCCGGAACGCCTTTCCCCGACCGCCTGGTCACGAACCCTTCGACTTCGCCGGAAAACCAATACGTTCTGAACGGCAAGCCTGAACACATGACTTACGCGGCCACGATGGATATTGAGCTCATTCGAGAGCTCTTTGAGAACTGTGGGCGTGCTGCCGAAGTCCTTGGAACCGACGCTGAGTTCCGCTCTGACCTGGACCGTACGCAAAAGCGATTGCCGCCGCTGCAAATAGGTAAGCGTGGGCAACTCCAGGAATGGATTGAGGATTATCCCGAAGCTGAGCCGGCGCACCGGCATGTGTCGCATCTGTATTCGCTTTATCCGGGGCATGACATTAGTCTCAAGACGACCCCGGAACTTGGTGTTGGTGCCGAGAAGGCTCTCGAACTTCGCGGTGATGGCGGAACGGGGTGGTCGACTGTGTGGAGAGTAGCTCTTTGGGCGCGCCTTCGAAACCCAGAGCGTGCTTATGCCAACTTGAAGCTCTTGATCACAAAGAGTACACTGCCGAACATGTTTGACCTGTGTCCGCCTTTTCAGATCGATGGCAACCTCGGCGGTCCGGCTGCAATTACTGAGATGTTAATACAGTCTACTCCCGGAGAGATCAGGGTGTTACCTGCACTTCCGCAGCAATGGCCGAACGGCAGCCTGAAGGGAGTGCGCGTGCGGGGCGGCGGCAGGGTAGATCTCGCATGGACCGAAGGCCGTCTCACGGAGCTCAAGCTGCAATCCGATCATGCGACGAAATACCAGGTGCATTACGGCGATCAATCAGCCGAAATCCATGTTGGACCTCGGAAGCCTATGGTGCTGGACGGGGCGCTTCATACAACCGGCATGTGATGCTGTGTGGGAGGCCTGGCTGAGGACAATTCTATTTCTACCAAACGGTCTTTGCGGAGGCGGACAAAAACCCGCTTCTCAGCCACGGACGAAGGTGCAGCGCGATTGGAATCTGAATTAAATGGGAGAAAAAAGATGAAACGGGTTGGGATGGCATTGATCCTATTTGCAAGTTTTTGTTGCGCACAGGAGCCGGACAGCTTTCAGCCGGCTGCGACTAACGTTTGGGAAGCGCAATATCCCCGCATCGATAGCGCCGGCAGGGCGGAGTTTCGCGTGAAAGCTCCTGATGCCACCAAGGTCCGGCTAAACTTCTGGAGCGGGCCGAAGCTGGATATGGTGAAGCAGCCGGACGGATTCTGGACGGTCACGACGCCGCCTCTTGTTCCGGGCTTTCACTACTACACGCTGATCATCGATGGTGCAGAGGTCACGGACCTCAACAGTCATGCCTTCTTTGGCGGAGGTAAGGACGCAAGTGGAATTGAGGTTCCGGAACCGGGGGCGAAATTCTATTCAATTCAAGATGTACCCCACGGCCAGGTCCGTGAGGTTTGGTACTACTCGAAGGTAACGGGTACCTGGCGGCACGCACTGGTGTATTTGCCACCGAACTACGATACGCAGACTGGCGTGCGCTATCCCGTGCTGTACCTGCAGCATGGCGGCGGTGAGGACGAAACCGGGTGGACGAGGCAGGGTAACGCCAATTTCATACTCGATAACCTGATTGCCGCCGGGAGCGCGAAGCCGATGCTCCTGGTAATGGCTTATGGTTACGCCAGGCGTGCCGGCCAACCTCAGCCCGATCTGACGGGAAAGCCCTTTGGTTCACCGGAAATGATGCGGGCGATGCAGGAAATGGCAGCCGCCTTTGAAGACGATTTCACACAAGTCCTGATCCCATACATCGATTCGAACTTCAGGACACTCCCTGATCGCGACCATCGCGCCATGGCTGGCCTTTCCATGGGAGGGTTTCAGACGTTCCAGATCACTTTCAATCACCTCGATCTTTTTTCTTACATTGGGGGATTCAGCGGAGCGGGGCCCATGGCGTTTGGCAACCAGAAGTTGGACATGAAGACTGTCTACAATGGGGCGCTTGCTGATCCGGCCGCCTTCGCGAAGAAAGTGCATTTGCTATGGGTGGGCGTCGGCACAGAGGAGCCTGAGAGAATGCGGGCAGGACTTCAGAATCTGCATACTTCACTCGTGGAGGCGAACATTCAGCACATCTTCTATGAGTCGCCAGGCACATCGCACGAGTGGCAAACGTGGCGTCGTGATCTGAAGGACTTTGCGCCAAGGCTCTTTCAAGGAGCCGCTCAATGAACAGTTGAGCTCAATTGATCTGACGGCTGGCCACAAGGAGGATATCGATGACAAAAATCAGATTGCTTTGTGTTATGACGCTAGCGGCAGCCGTCGCTCTCGGGCTTCGGCTTGCGGCCCAAGTACAGACCGAAGTGCCGCCGGTTGTTCCCGGAGCGAAGTCAGTAACCGTGGAGCACATTAAGATCCACGGGGCCGCTCTGGAAGGCAATTTGGAAGGGGACGCCGTCGAGCGTGATGTGATCGTGTTCCTGCCGCCCAGCTACTTCCAGGAGAAGCAGCGCCGCTACCCGGTCGTCTATGCCCTGCACGGCTTTTCCATCGGCGCCGAGCAGTGGACGCACGAAATTCATGTGCCTCAAACCATCGAGGGAGCCTTTGCTAAAGGCATCCAGGAGACGATTGTAGTGCTGCCCGACTCGAAAACCGTGTATGGCGGCTCGATGTATTCGAGTTCCGTCACCACAGGCGATTTCGAGCGGTTCGTCGCCCACGACGTGGTCGCCTATATCGACGCTCACTATCGCACCATTCCTAACCGCACAAGCCGGGGCCTGGCAGGCCATTCCATGGGCGGTTATGGCGCCGCTCGCATTGGAATGAAGCACCCCGATGTGTTCGGCAGTCTCTATATCATGAGTCCCTGTTGCCTCTCGCCGATGGGCTCCAGGCCGGCAAATCCAGCCATGCAGAACGCCATGGCGCCGCTGGAGAAGGAATTGGAATCGGTAAAGACACCTGCCGACGCGGCTGGCTTGTCGTTCTTCGCCCGCGCTCAGCTCGCTTCAGCCGCCGCGTGGTCGCCGGACCCCAAAAAACCGCCGCTCTATCTTGATCTGCCCAGGAAAGACGGTGAACCCCAGCCCGACGTGACTGCCAAATGGGCGGCCAATGCGCCGTTGGCGTTCATCGACCAGTACATCGACAATCTGCGCCAGTATCGCGCCATTGCGATCGATGTAGGCGACCAGGATGGTTTACGGTTCGACACTATCAAGCTGCACGATGTCCTCGACAACTATGGCGTAGGCAACAGTTTTGAAACTTATCGCGGCACTCACACCAGCGCCGTCGCTGATCGCTTTCAGAACCACGTAATCCCGTTTTTCAGCCGGAATCTGTGCGCGACGGAAAACTGCAAGTGAGCGCCTAGGGAGTAGTCATGGTGAACGAGGACACGTTCACTTCGCCGCCAAGGGTTTGCGTGGCGTAATTGAAGATCGCGTACCGGTATCCCATAAAGAACTGCCAGTCCGTGTCCAGCACAAGGGGCGTGCCGATCGGCTTGAAGGTGCGGCCATCGGTACTGTAGAAAAACTTCCCAGTTCGATCCTCTCCAGGGCGAATGTCCGCCGAGGCACGCAGCCAGATGCGGCCGCCCGAAACCGAGTAGCCCGCGACCTCCGTCCCCGTGCTGATTGTCTGCCACTTCCTGTCCATAGTGAGATTGTCTTCCATCACAACACTGAAAGTCCCTCTATCCCGTTTGATCCCGACCCATGCGGAGGAATCCCTAAGGAGGGCAAGGCCTGCTCGGTCGCCGTCCTTCATCGCGGAATAATCAAGCGCGATGGATGCCGTCGACTCGGGCCCCAGGATGCGGTGCGTGAGCGTGTTCCTGGCCCGGTATAGATCCTCGGTCACGGTCGGCGTCTTTAGCCTCAGCCCGTTGCCGACTGACCACATTGCGTTATCTGGATTATGGTTCCATTCCCATTCGGGACCGAGACTCGTGCCCCTGAAATGGTCAGTTCCGGTGAGTGGTTTCATTGGGTGCGGCGGAAGAGGATATGGATAGGAGGCGCCCCACGCATTGTCTGTCATCCGCAGGACGGGCCAACCGTCGGCCTTCCATTTCAAGGGAGCCAGCACAGGGACTCGGCCGCCGGGGTAGACATCGATAAATGCCATGTAGTACCAATCTCCACGCTGCGTCTGCACGATTCCTCCCTGGTGCGGTGAGCCTGCGCCTGGGAGGGGGCTCGCGGCCTCCACCACGAGCGGCTGCATGGTATATGGCCCGAAAGGCCCGTTGGTTGATTTCAGGACATACTCAGCGTTCGGTGGATGGTCAGTGAAGAGGTAGTAATTCCCATTCACCTTGTAGAAACGCGATCCCTCAAGCATCCCCATGTCGCCGGGGGCAGTGAACACCTTCTGGCTTCTGACCTCGCGCGTTCCGTCCGGCGAGAGCTGGGCGACACTCAGCGTCGTGTTCCCATACGCCACGTACATGGTGTTGTCGTCGTCGATTAGCAGTCCGGCGTCGTAATAGCACTTATCAAGAACCGCCTTCCTCTGCCAGGGCCCTTCGACGGCCGGCGAAGTGTAAATATAGGTCTTGGAGAACTCGATGCAGCCTCCCCAATAGAACGTCTGGTTGCTTTTGCGGTATCCAAGGAAAGAAGCCCAGGTGCCCTTTACGTACGCGCTGCCTCCGTTCAGGTCGTAAGCGGGCGAGAAGTCCAACCTCGGCACCGAGTGCCCGACATATTCCCAATGGACGAGGTCGTAAGAACGGAGAATGGGCGCGCCCGGCGAGTAGTGCATGTTGGATGCGGAGTAGTAGAAAATACCGCCGACGCGGAAAATATCGACGTCCGCAAGGTCTTCCCACAATACAGGATTCTCGAATTCTGAAGCCGGTTCGCGGAGTGAAGCGGCCGGTGTTGGGGCCGTTGACGTGAGGGCGAGGCCCATAAGCAGAAGCGCAATCAAGCCAATCGAATAGCCGATCGGCGAAAGGCGCCTAGGAGCAGGAGTTCCATGCATCTTAGACTCCGTCATCGAATCAGATTTTTGTTCCGCTCGGAGGCCGAAGGTTCTATTTTTCCGAGACCCGGCCACCCGCTACTCCGGCAAGTCGATCTGGCCTTCCACACGGAAGTGCCCGGTGACCCCGGGCGCTCCCGTGTCCGGCTGGCCGCCGCAGAGGCTGATGGTGTAATTACCGCTAGCGATGATGGGATGTCCGTCCTCCGTCACCATGCCCAGATCTCGGGCCTTTAGCTCAAAATGCACCTTCTGACTTGCGCCTGGATCGAGGTGAAGGCGCTGGAATCCTCGCAGAGCTATCTGCGGCGCCCCTTTCACGGGCGGGAATTTCAGATAAAGCTCCACGACTTCGTCCCCCGCCACCTTCCCTGTATTAGTCACCGCCACCTCGGCTCCGACCGGATCGCCCGCCTTCACCGCTGCCTGTGGCAGGCTGAGATCGCTATAACTGAAGGTCGTGTAACTCAGCCCGTAGCCAAAAGCATAGAGCGGCTTTCCGTGGAAGTAGCGATAAGTACGACCTTCCATGGAGTAGTCTTCAAAATTGGGCAACTGGTTAACGCCCGTGTAGAAGGTGACCGGCAGACGGCCCGCCGGATTATTCTTCCCGCTCAGCGTTTCAGCGATCGCCGCGCCGCCTTCCTCGCCAGAATACCATGCCTCGAGAATCGCGTTGGCGTGTTCACTGGGCCATTTCACGGCCAGCGCGCTGCCATTCATCAGCACCACCACCAGGGGCTTGCCGGTCTTCGCGACGGCTTCGATGAGAGCTTCTTCCGGCTCGGGCAGATCGATGCTGGCGCGATCACCGCCGAGAAAACCGGGCTCGTTCACCGGCATTTCTTCGCCCTCGAGTTGGCTGGTGATCCCGACCACGGCAATCACGACATCGGCATTCTTCGCCGCCGTGATGGCTGCGGGCGAAGGAGCATTGTTCACCTTCGCCCAGATCAGTTGCGCGCGAGGCTGGCCTCCGCCCATATTTCCGTAGGTGACGGTCAGCGTCACTTTCTGCCCCTTCTCCAGATGCACGCGTCCGACGCGCGCTTCGACTCCGTGGGTTCTGAACTCCATCGCGACCATTTTGCGGTCAGCCATCACCATGGCAAAACCATCGGCGCGTACGCCGAGGAGGTAGTCACCGGAATCCGGCGGCGTCAGGAATCCCGTCCACTGTGCGCCAATGGACTTCTTCCCCGCCACCTGCGCCGGCAGATTGCTCTCGCTGAGGTTGATGTTCGGCTCAACCCGGCTCATGAGCGGCGCCGGCCTCGCTCCGGGACCCATTCGTACTCCCTCCCAGTTGCTGTACTCAGCTTTCAGACCAGGTTTGCCATCGGCAGTCGTCAGCAGGTTGTCCGGCACCGGATCTCCGTCGTTGCGCAGGAACTGGGTTCCCGGAACGAAAGTGATCTTCGCCTGCGGGAATTCTGCTTTGAGCCCCTCCAGCACGGAGACAATATGCGTCGGCCCTCCGCTGTAGTTCCCGAGCAGGACCCTGGTCTGGTCGGCCAGCGGGCCGGCCACGGCGATCTTTGTGAGGCCTGATTTGAGGGGCAGCGTGCCATCGTTCTTCAGCAACACCATGGACTCATTCGCGAGCTTACGGGCTAGCGCGCGGTGTTCCGCACTGTCCAGTTCTTTCTCGTCGATCTTCGTATAGGGAACCGTCTCCGGCGGGTCGAACATCCCCAGCTTGATCCGCGCCGTAAAGAGCCGGATAAGCGCCGTATCCATCGCCGTCTCGCTCAGGTAGCCCTGCTGCACCGCTTCGATGTACGGCCTGTAGTCGTGGTCATCCGGGACCTTCGCGAAATCAAAGCACTCGTTGTCCATGCCCCGCACGAGGGAGATGGCCGAGGACTCGGCTTGAGTGGGCCGGTAACGATGGCCGGTGAAGACGTCGCGGACAGCGCCGCAGTCGGACACCACATACCCCTGGAAGCCCCACTTGCCGCGCAGCTGATCCTGCAGCAGGAACTCATTGGCGCAGGCGGGCTGACCATTGATGGCGTTGTAAGCGCACATCACGGATCCCGCATGGCCCTCCACGACGGCGGCACGGAACGCCGGCTCGTAGGTGTCAAGTTCGTCGTGCTTGCTCACATCCACGTCTGCAAAATGCCGCGTCGGCTCCGGGCCGCTGTGCACAGCGTAGTGCTTGGGCGTGGAGATGACTCGGTAGTATCGGGGATCGTCACCCTGCATCCCTGTGACAAAGGCGACCGCCATGCGCGCGCTGAGAAAGGGGTCCTCACCGTAGGTCTCCTGGCCGCGGCCCCAGCGCGGGTCGCGAAAGATGTTGATGTTCGGAGCCCAGAAATCCAGGCCTTCCATGACGTTGCTGTGGCCGGCGCGTTCTGCCTGCACGTGCTTAATGCGCCCCTCGATGCCGATATCCACGGCCATGGCGTGGATTCCGGGCACGTCAAATGTGGAGGCGAGCCCGATCGGCTCCGGAAACTCCGTCGTGCCATCCGAGGCCACTCCATGCAGGGCCTCACTCCACCAGTCGTACGCCGGAACGTTCAGCCGCGGAATGGCCCGAGACTGGTTCACCAATTGAGAAGCCTTCTCCTCGAGCGTCATACGGTGTACTAAGTCCGCCGCGCGCTGCTCGGATGACAGGCTCGAATTCATATAGGGCAGGTTCGCGACGTCTTGTGCCATGGCTACGGAGACGATCAGGGCCAGGCAGGCGATCAGGATCGCCAGCATGCGATTAAAGTTCATATTTTCCTCCTCAGGGATGTCGAAGCGTGGCCTCGCAAACTTACCACAAAGCCCGGGACCTTCAGAACACCATAGAGAATAATGGCGCACCGCGGGGCTGTCAATCGCACGAATCCCGAAGGGAACAGACCACATTCCACTTCCAAAAAGTCGACTACACGCGACCTCCTTTGCCAGGCACCTGCCCATCTCTCCGGGCGGGGCGTCAACTCCTTCACTGCGGCGTCCGCGCCACGGGAAAGCGATAGATATCAACGCTGATGGGCGCAACCGAAAGCGCCTGCTGCACGTCGGCTAGGTCGATCTCTTTCACCTCGACCTGCGGCTCTTGGCCGACGCGGTTGGAGGCATTGAGGTCTTTCCCCGTCATCTGCCACAGCGTGGGTTTTCCTTCGAGCCGGACACCGGTCACATTCAACTCTAGGCGCTGAACGGATTCTGTCGCATTAACCACGGCGAGAGTCAGGTACTTACGGGCAGGGGTCAGCGCAGCCACCATGTCGAGCGGATAGGTCGGGCTGCCGGAGTTTGTCCGTGGCTGGTCTCCGCCCACAGGATACTTCGGCGGGGGCTGAGGCGAATTACCTGACACGGCGACCGGGAGCGAGCCCCAGCCCAGTTGTTCGCCATACAGCTTGAACAAGAGTCCATTGGCGTTCAGGACAGCGGCAGTCGGCGTGAGGTCCAGTGTGGAAACGCCCATGGTGTGCGCCGACATCGTGAGGAAATCTGTGTGCCGGAGCATTTCATTGAAGATCATGGCGTAGGCGAGAGCGAGTTTCAGATTCGGGCCGCGACCAAAGCCTCCGCCGAAATAGGCGTACTCGTCGACCGACAGGAAGATCTTCTTGTCGAGCATCGCTGGGAATCGCTGCTGGTACCCCTGCCATTCCTCGGTCTTCCTGTGCACGACATTGGCTGCAAAACGCGCATACTCCAAGGGTGTTTGGTCAATATTTACATACGCATGGTCTGTCGGCTCATCCGCCGGTAGGTTCTTTGCCTTCTCTAGATCGAAGTGCCGGCCGGGCTGCGCGTACCAGTGCTCGGCGATGCCGTCGAAGTTCCCCGAGCAGTGCGCCAGAAAGCCGCCCGTCCAGTCGTCCTCGGTTCCAAACAGGGGCCCGAGGTTTCCCACGTACTTGGCGCGTTTCTCTCCGTCAAGGTTCATGTCCTCCAGCATTTGTCCGGAGGCGATCAAGGTGATCGACGGGTCCACCTTTCGCATCGCTTTGGCGAATTCATTGTGTTTGAGGACGTAGTATTTCAGGTAGGTGTGGCCGAGTTGGAACGTCCCCCACGGCTCGTTGCCGATGTTCCAGAACTTCACGTGATACGGCTCAGGATGACCATTGCGCGCGCGCAGGGCGCCGAGACGCGTGCTGACCGAGCCGTTTATGTACTCAACTTCTTCCGCTGCCGAGTGCGCATCGCCGAAGCCTGCGTTGACGGTGATGTATGGCTCCACGCCAATCAGCTTGCATAGGGTCATGAATTCGTCCATGCCCACATCATTGGTCTGCATGGCATTCCAGGCATAGTCAAACATGGGCGGGCGCTTGTCCGGGTCGCCGATAGCATCGTACCAAGTCCAGTCCGAGAGGAAGTTGCCACCCGGCAGTCTCCACATGCCGGAGTGGAGCTGGCGCAGCAGCGCGATGACTTCGGGTCGGAATCCTTGTACGTTGTCAGCCGGCAGCAGTGAAACGGTGCCGATGTGAAAGCTCCCATTGCCTGTACCCGTGATCTCGAGAGCGCCATCAGCCGTATCGGCCTGAGAAGTGAAGTTGAACGGAAACTTCTTGTACGCGTCCGACACTGCGGTAAAAGAGATGGTCTGCCGGTCGTCCGCAGCCTGACCCCAGATCAGGGTGGCTTTCACCTTGGTTCCGTTAGTACCCCGCAGGAAGATGCGGCCGGTATACCGCTTGCCCTTGACGAGGGCGAGGCCCGATTGCCGGATGCCGTGCAGGGCCGTGGAATCAAGTTCGATACGCGGGCTTTGGTCGCCGACGTACGGGTGGTCCTTGTCCATCACCACAAACGCGTCCGGACCGACAGGACGCCATTTGCGAAGCTGCATGTTGCGCATCGGGCCGCCCTGCCCCCGGCCCGCGGATTCGGGCTCCTTAGACGAGATCGGGTAGTAGAACTTGCGGTCATCGAGCATCTCGGACCAGAGACTGCGATAGATGAGGGACCCGATGTGTTCGATGAACATGCCGTATTCATATTTGCTGATTGGCTCGCTGACTTTGGTCGCGTCGATGGTGGCGGCAACTGTTCCAGGAGAAGCCGCGGCTGCCGCCTGGGCATAGGCCCGGCCGGAAATCGCAGGGATCGCCATCAGGCACACCATCGCAAAGAGCTTCGTTCGCATTCGCACCTCCCATGGCACTGGCAACGATTCGAGACATGAGTGATTTCGTACTCGAAGCCGCCATCCTAAGCGCGAAAGGTTGAGCGAGTCAAGGGTGTGTGAAGCGTTCTTTTCTTGGCAATTGTCGGATATCGCAAAGATTTCCGTGCTGGATCGCACCCATGGAGTCACCAAATCCAACAGGTGAGTATTCTGAAGGCCGTCAAAGTTCCTTCCCCGCGTCGAGTGCATTTGGCGATTACGAAGTCAAGTTCCCGGTCGTTCAGAGCGCGCGCAGCCCCTGACGGAAGTCCAAGAGAAAATCCTCCACCGATGGCCATCTCCGTACTTCGCGGCTGTTCTCTTCGATCAGCCCCAGATTCCCAAATTCCCGCCGCGCGGACTGCATCGCTTCTTCCCTGGACATTCCCTCAGTAATCAACTCCTCGACCTTCTCGTCAAGGTGCGCCTGAATCTCTTCTGGCAAGTCACGGTACTGCCGCCGCGAAAGCAATTGCCTTAGCCAGTTCATGACTCCCCCGGCGCTAAAACTCCTGTAATCCCTTCCAGCATTCGTTCGAAGCTCGATACTTCGCGCTCCAGATGCTTTGCGCCCGCGGCGGTGAGTTTGTAAATCCGAACGCGGCGGTTTGTGGAAGAGACGCCCCACTCGGCCTTCACGAACTCCTCTTTGAGAAGGCGCTGCAGGGCCGGATACAAAGAGCCTTCTTCGATCTGAAGCAGGTCCTGCGAAGTTCTTTTGATGTGCTGGACGGGCGCATAGCCGTGCACGGGCTGCCGTTTCAGGGTTCGGAGAATCATCATCTCTAAGGCCCCTGGAAAGAGGTCTCGTTGTGTGGTTGTGGCCATAGGAACTAATCCGCGTCCTCATGCGGAGCCTATTTGGCACTAGACATAGAGCAAAATGGGATGAAGACACCGCTAAAGTCAAACGCCAAATAGCGAGGCTGCTGGGCAGCGAATGGCCGAAGGACGTGTACAGACTGAAATACGGATTCCTTGGACGAGTGGTCAGCAACCCTGAAGGTGCTCGGCCCGTGGGTCAACTTCTCGTTTGTTCTTCGTCCGGAGTCCGGCCCAGCGTATCCGGGGCCCATCGGATCCGGTTCCTGGGCATCTCGGAGCATCTTCAGGGCTGACCTGCGCCGGACTGCGGCTGCGTTCCAGCTTCGCCGAGCGTTTGTCGAACTCGTCCCATATGTATTTTGGATTGAGTCGTGATATTGTTCAGGGGGCTGCGACGCAAAGCAACGCTGCCACCACTTTTCCCCGCGCGACCCTACGCAGGAGAAAACCACTACCATGGTATCGCCCCCGCTAGCGAGGAGCGCATTCAGGATACACTAACGACGGGCGGGCCTGGATGTGGGGCGCGTGCTGCTGCGCGGCACCAAGGCGATGCCGGCATGGCAAATAGGATAAACATGAAAACGAGAATCAATCTTGTGTTAATGCTCACACTGGGGCTCACGCTGATCGGCCCCACTTTGAAGGTGGCCTCACAGACCGGGGCGGGAGCCAATGTTCCTCCACCCAGACCCAAAGGCCCATGTGACATCTACGCCGCCGCAGCCGACCCCTGCGTGGCGGCCCACAGCACCACACGCGCGCTGTACGCCTCCTACAGCGGTCCGCTCTACCGGGTCCTGCGCCAGTCGGACGGCAAGACCCTGGACATCGGCGTCGTCCAGCCCGTTGCGTCGCCAGCGCCGGATGCGGGCGGATATGCCAACGCGGCCGCGCAGGACGCGTTCTGCACCAACACGTACTGCTGGATCACCACCATCTACGACCAATCCCCCAAGCACAACGACCTTACCCAGGCGCCCCGTGGGGGATTCAGCGGCCCGGCCATGGGCGGGTTTAACAACCTCCCGATCGCCGACATGGCGCCGGTTACGATCATGGGCCAGAAAGTCTACGGCGTCTTCATCGAGCCGGGCATGGGCCTCCGGGACGACGACGCGAAGGGCACCGCAGTCGACGACCAGGCGGAGGGGCAGTACTGGGTCATTAACGGGCAGCACTACAACTCCGGCTGCTGCTTCGATTACGGCAATGCCGAGATCGACAGCCGCGACGACGACAACGGCACCATGGAAACCGCCTACTACGGCAACGCCCCCTGGTGGTACCACGCGTCCTCCCCCGGCCCATGGGTCATGACCGACCAGGAGAACAATCTGGTCGGTTGCGTCAACCCAGATGGCTCCACACTCTGCACCAACCTGCCGAGCATCACCTGGCGATTCGTGACGGCGATCGCCAAGGGCGAACCGCACCACTGGACCTCCATGGGCGGCAACGCGCAGAAGGACACCCTGAAGGTCATGTTCGATGGACCGCGCGTCAACTCCACGTATGATCCGATGCGCAAGCAGGGGGCAATCCTCCTCGGCAATGGCGGCGACAACAGCAACGGCTCGCAGGGCACCTTTTATGAAGGCGCGATGACGGCCGCGGGCACCTTCCCGACGGACGCCACTGACCAGCTTGTGCAGGCCAACGTCGTGGCTGCCAAGTACGACGTTCCACGGCTTAGTATGGTGCCCGCCCCGGCAACTGCCACGCCGCCGGGACTCCAGACGTTCTCACCGGGATCCTCGCAGGACACTACCGTGACATTCACGAATACCACGGGAGCGCCCGCAACGGACATCCAGTTGAGCACCTTGGTGCCTAAGCAGTGGACCTCCGTCGTTCCGGGTAAAACCGAGACGTCGGCAACGATCGATGGCCCGGTCGCGCCCGGCGCGAGCGTGAGCGCGACCTTCAAGATCACCTCGGGACCGGCGGCCTTCAACGGCGACCTGGTCGGCAACGCCCGGTGGACGAACCAGACGAGCGGTCGGCCCCAGTCCGAGACCACGGCCGAGAAGGTGCGGAACGTCAGCCCGGCCAAGATCAACGAGTTCCGCATTAGCTCAGGCCCTCCCGCCAATCCTTCGGACTCGTTCATCGAGATCTACAACGCAGGCTCCAGCAGCGTCGACATCTCCAACTGGACGCTAACCCTGCACCCCACGCAACAAGCGATCTTCTCAAGGGTGAAGATACCGGCCGGGACGTCGCTCAAAGCCGGCGGCTTCTACCTGCTTGGTCTCTCGAACTCCGGACTGGCGGTAGCGGCGCGCGCGGGCGACGGCACCATCCACGTAAGGAGCACCGCGGGAATGACGGTTGGCGACACGATTAGCATCGAAGCCGGCTCCAACCTGGAGACGCGCAAGATCGCGAGCCTCGGTACGGCAGCGAGTAACCCCACGACTCTGTGGCAACCGCTGCCCGACGGTCCGGTGATCACCATCCCCGCCCACTCGAGGAACGTGCCGGTGATGAACGTGGCCGGATTTGTGGTTAGCCAGAAGATCGCCCTTGGGTTTGGCGCCACTTACCCCGCCGTTGCAAGAGACATGGAGCGGTACGAGGTGGCCACGGTCACCGCAGTCGGCAAGCCGGGCACGCAAGCCTACCTGGCGGCGGACGCGGCGGCCGGAGCGACCAACATCAAAGTGACGTCCGTCTCCGACATCTCGGTTGGTGACAAGATCCGGCTGGATATCGACAGCGTCGGCCACGGAATCGAGAACGTCACGGTGACGCGCGTTGGCACGCAGGCGAGCCATACCTTGCTTGCGGCGAATGCGAGCGCCGGCGCGACCAACATCAAAGTCCGCAACACCAACGGTTTCGCGGTGGGCGACAAGATCACGGTTGGCACACCCGCGAACAAGGAAGTGGTGAGCGTCGTTGCCGTCGGCAGCGCGGGTCCGAACGGCACCGGTATCGACTTTACGCCGGCACTGGCTCAGGCCCACATCAGCGACGAGAATGTGGTCACTCCAGGTACGGGTCTCGACCTGGCCGCCCCGCTCAAGTTCAACCATGCGGCCAACCTCCCGTTTAGCGATCGGGGAACGGGGATCAGCTTTGAGCCGGCGACGGCCTTTGCCCATTCGAGCAACGAGCCCGTCCAGGCGCTCGGCACCGGCATCACGCTCGATAAGCCACTGGCCAACAACCATGCGATCCACGCGGTTGTGCGCGACGCCGCGGTCACCATCGCGGGCTACCAGGGGGCGCCGGCGCCGAACCAGTGGTTCGGCGGCCCCGAGCTTGCCACCCACGGTCCCTTGTTCGGCCGCACCGTTTCCCTCAGAGAGGGCAGCATGGTGCTGCGCGACGCCTCTGGATTGGTCGTCGACAGCCTCAACTACGGCAGCCTCGTCGACCCGTGGGCGGCCGAGGGGTACCAAGGCGCATCCGGATTAGAGGCGAGTGGTTGTTACGTGCCTGCACCCGGCTCGGCCAGTGGCTTGGGGCCGCTTGCTTCAGCCGCCGGCGCTGTCAATACAAGCGCCGGCCGCTTCTCGGACGGCGCCGACACTGACAGCAACTGTACCGACTTCCTAACCCAGGCCGCCACAACTCTGTCCGCCGATTCAGCCGCTGGCGCAACCAATATCAAAGTCTTCAGCGTGGAAGGCTTTGAGGCAGGCCAGAAAGTCATGATTGATACGGGCGCGAACCTGGAGACCGCCGTCATCGCGACGGTTGGCACGCCAGGCGCCACGACTGTGCGCGCGGAGACTAGCGTGGGCGCCACCGCGATCCCTGTCGCAAGCCCGCCGATAGGTTTTCGCGACGGCCAGACCATCACCATCGACATCGGAGCAAACTCTGAGACGGCGGTTGTCGCCTCCATCAGGAGGTTCTTCGACGCGGCAATTACCGTCGCCGCGCCGCTCGCTCATGCGCACGCGGCCGGTGCGCAGGTCTCCGGCACCGGCATCACCCTAACCACTGCGTTGACCAAGGCGCATGCCAGCAGGGCGCAGGTGGCCAGGAGCCTTCCCACACCAGGTGCGCCCAACCAGTATTTCAGGTCCAGGTAGGAGGTGACAGAAGGAATGCGTAACGGAATCCGCTGACTGTAGGGAGCGGGCGGATGAACCAACGCCAGTTGCATGCCAGGGGACCATGCGCTTTCCGTCGAGCTTCAACGCGCGTCGGCCGGTCGAGGCCGACAGGAACGAATCGGGCGCGCTGAACCTGCGTGGATTGTCACCTGCTTTCGGATACCACTACAGTGCCAACTGGGCAATCTGCACTGGCGGGACTCTCACCCGCTAGATCATCAACTAGCTTCACTGCACTATCGTTGCCATCCTGGGGGCCATGGACCCAATTCACCTTACACCGACCTGATGGTATTTGCTCCAGTCACAGCATTGCGCTTTGGTACTATCAAGAGGGACGCTACACACGCAGTGAATCTGCCGACCGCGAGCGTGGCAATGCAGACACTTTCCTCCTCCAAGTAAGGAGGCAGGAGGAGGAAAGCGATAAGAGCTAGACCCAAGGAACACCTCGCCACAGAGGCCAGGGAGGTCACGGAGGAGAGACTACGAGGATTGGTCTCTGTGTAATCTGTGGTGAATCTTCTCGTCGCGGCACAACGTGGTTCCAGCAACCTGTGCCATATGGGCGCTGCTCTTGGAAGAGGAGAGGGAATGACGAGGAATAAGAGGAGCCATTTCAGCCCTTCTGTCACCAGGATCGTCGTGAAAGGACTGCTCTTCGGGGCGCTCGCGCTAGGAAGTGCGACTCCGATTTTGGGGGCCACTGGTTCTCAAGCGGTGAACAGGACTCACCAAAAGTCGGTCAGTCTCAATTCGAGGGCTACACTCCTTCTGGACCCCGAGGAGCCTTTGCCCATCGCGGAAGCGGCTCGCGATCTTGCGGGTGATTTTGAGAAAGTCCTGGGGAAAAAGCCAAAGATCGTGCGGCGCGGAGAGGACGCTGCGCCCGTAACTATCCTGATTGGCTATCAATCCAAATTGCTGCAGGGATTGCGGCCCGCAGGACTGGCCGGACCGGAGTCGTTCTCGATATCAGTAACCACGGCGAACTGGAAGCCTCAACAACCAACCAAGGTAGTCTTGCTCGCCGGTACCGATATTCGCGGCACGATCTTTGCCATTTACGAGTTCGCAGAGAAATATCTCGGCATCGACCCTCTGTATTATTGGACAGATCACCAGCCCGTGCGACGGGCCCAAATTGCTTTACCGGCGTCCTTGAAGGAGGAGTTTCCAGCCCCCGTCTTCAAATACCGCGGTTTTTTCATCAATGACGAAGATTTGCTGACCGGCTGGGCACCAGCTCCGAAGGGAGAAGGCACAGGTATCTCCCTCGCTTCCCCCTGAAGTGAGCACTGTGTGGGCGGATGACGGTTACGGCTACCTTCAGGACAAGGGCCAGGTGACGAAAGGCCAGGGCGCTTACTATCATGTGGCAGTAATGAATGGACGCGCCAATCAGCTCACTGAGTTGGTTCCGGTCGAGCGTATTTTCTCCGAGCTTGGTCGATACATCCAAGCCGGGGCGACCCAGTATCTTCTGCTCAATACTAGTGACATCCGCCCCGTCCCGTTAGGCATTAAAGCCGCCATGGAAACGGCCTGGAGAGGTCGTCACGGTGGTACGGGAGGGCGATGCCGTCCTGATGCCGGCGGGATATCATCCGAACGTTTCGGTGCCCGGGCATCGTCTCAAGTATCTCTGGGCCATGGCTGCCCAGCGCGAACAAGAGGACCGGCGATATGGTGTATTCAATGTTCAGCCGGATTTCGGCTAGGGCAAGAATTGAGGTTCTGCGATGCGAAGCGAACAATGGGACCTGTTCAAGAAAGTCGCAAAAATGCAACCTGCGGATCGCGTGCCTGTTTCCCTCATCATGGACAGTCCCTGGATTCCAGGGTACCTGGGTATCAAGCACACGGATTACTACTTTGATCCAGAAGTGTGGTTCCAGGCAAACCTCCGCATCGTTGAAGAGTTTCCCGAGATTATCGTGTTTCCATCTTGGTGGGTGGAATACGGTCTGGCGATAGAGCCCTCCGCATTAGGCTGCAAGATTCGCTTCCCGCAAGATCAACCACCCCTCCAAGTTCCGACTCTGCTGCGCCTCGCGGACTTGGATCAGTTCCCGCCAATAGACCCTTACACGGATGGCCTGATGCCGGCGGCACTCCACCGGTACCGAACGCAAAGAATGCGTATTCTCGAGGCAGGCCACATGATCCCGGTGGTGGCGGCGCGTGGTCCGCTCTGCTCGGCGGCATTCATGCGCGGCCTAACGCAACTGATGTTGGACATGACCGACAATCCGAGCGCGGTACACAAGCTGATGTCATTTACAACCGACGCCACGATCCGATGGCTTCGAGCCCAGGCAGAGGTGATCGGCAGCACCGTTGAAGGGATGTTCATCCTCGATGATATCGTAGGTTTTCTGTCGCGCCCGCATTATTTGGAGTTCGCGCATCTCTATCTCAAGCATGTCTTCGAGAGCTTTCCAAGTGCTTGGGTGAAGGTATACCATAACGACGCGAACATCGAACCCTTCTTGGAAGACCTCGCCGATGTCGGTTTCGATGTCCTCAATTGGACCCACAAGATAGAGCCCCAAAAGGTCAGGGAAAGGACGACAGGAAAGATTTGCCTGATGGGGAATATAGCTCCCGTGGAGATCGGGACGCGTGGTGCACCCCAAGACGTCAAGAGGGCGGCGCTGGATCTGCTTCGGAGCGTGGACAGAAACGGGCTCATCCTTTCTCTAGGTGGTGGGGTCAGCCCTGGAATGCCAGGGGCCAATATCGTGGCTATGGCTGAGGCGGTAAAGGAGTTCAACTCGCAGTAGTTGTAATTCCGAGATAGCTCGTTCTCCTCGAATCGAGGCAGAGGCGCCACAACGACGCCACAACGACAACATGTCCACATCTGCGCTCTAATTTCCCGAGCCCAGTGGCTTGGACATATAGCCCGGATTAATCGCGAAGTATTCTCACCTTGGGCCCGGTCTAAATGGGTTTTGAAATGGTTTCTAAGCCCGACTTGTGATATCCATATCCCAGCAGTCAGCGGCACTTGAGAAGGTCAATGTGACCGACTGGAATCGTCGATGAATACTTCAAGACACAAAGCCTGAATGAAGGCGCCCATCGGGATTCTGCCTGTCGCGCGCGAAGTTGTCGTGCTTGTCATGGCATTGAGTCGGTGACGAGGAGGAGCAGATGAAGAAGGTTCGAACGAACACAAAGGTGTTGCCCTATCGGAATCCTGCGTTGCCGGCAGCGAAACGCACCCAAGACCTGATATCTCGGATGACGCTCGAAGAAAAGGCCGCCCAGATGGTCTGCGTCTGGCGCGAAAAGGCCGAGAAGCTCGTCGATGCGAACGGCGACTTCGAATTCCAGAAAGCCCAATCTGCCTTCAAAGCGGGACACGCTCCCGGCCAGGTTGGCCGCCCCAGCGATGCCGGCTCCGGCAAAAACGCTCGCAGCAATGCGGTGCTCACCAACGCGATCCAAAAATTCTTCCTGGAAAACACGCGTCTGGGGATTCCCGTGATTTTCCACGAGGAATGCCTGCACGGTCACGCGGCCATTGACGGCACGAGCTTTCCGCAACCGATTGCGCTTGCCGGGACATTCAATCCTGAACTCGTGGAATCGATCTTCACTGTCACCGCTCATGAAGCGCGGTTGCGAGGGACGCACCAGGCGCTGAGCCCTGTCGTGGATGTAGCACGTGAGCCGCGCTGGGGCCGGGTCGAGGAAACCTACGGTGAAGACCCCTACCTCGTGTCACGGATGGGCATTGCCGCCGTGCGGGGTTTTCAGGGTGACGCGACTTTCCAGGATAAGCAGCGTGTCATCGCGACGCTCAAGCACCTGGCTGGACATGGCCAACCTGAATCGGGCATGAACTGTGCCCCCGCGAACGTCTCGATGCGCGTTCTGCGCGAGACGTTTCTTTATCCCTTCAAGGAGGCGCTCCAGCAGGCCGGCGCGATCAGCGTGATGGCCTCCTACAATGAGCTTGACGGGGTGCCTTCTCACGCCAACAAATGGCTTCTCCGCGACGTTCTCCGGAAAGAGTGGGGATTCAAAGGATACGTCGTATCGGATTACTTCGCGATTTGGGAACTAGGTTTCCGCCCCGACACGCACGGCCATTTCGTGGCCAAGGACAAGAAAGAGTCGTGCGCGCTCGCGGTGAAGGCCGGAGTCAACATTGAATTGCCCGATCCGGATTGCTACCTGCACCTGGCTGAACTGATTCGCAAGCGCGTGTTGAAAGAGTCCCAACTCGATGAACTCATCGCCCCCATGCTTTTGTGGAAGTTCAAGCTGGGATTATTCGATGACCCCTATGTGGATCCGGACGAAGCTGCGCATGTGGTCGGCTGCGAAGCGCACCGCAGACTGGCGCTCGCGGCAGCGCGTGAAGCTATCACCTTGCTCAAAAACGACAATGCACTCCTCCCGCTTGATCCGGCCCGCGTAGGGACGATCGCTGTCATCGGGCCGAACGCCCACCGCACCCTGCTGGGCGGTTACAGCGGTGTCCCGAAGCATGAAGTCACTGTTTTCGAAGGTATCAAGGCCAAGGTCGGCGGACGTGCCAAAGTGGTCTACAGCGAAGGATGCAAGATTACGATCGGCGGCACGTGGAACCAGGATGAAGTTGTTCCCAGTGATCCCGTTGAGGATCGCAAGCAAATTGCCGAAGCCGCGGAGGTGGCTAGGCAAGCGGACGTCATAGTTCTGGCGTTGGGCGGCAACGAGCAAACCTCCCGCGAGGCCTGGGGATTGAACCACATGGGTGATCGCACGAGTCTCGATCTCATCGGCCGGCAGGAGGAACTTGTCAAGGCGATGCTAGCGCTGGGCAAGCCCGTCATCGTGCTTCTCTTCAACGGACGGCCGCTTTCGATCAACTACCTCAGCCAGAACGTTCCGGCGATTCTCGAGTGCTGGTATCTCGGTCAGGAAACCGGACACGCCGTGGCCGACGCCCTGTTCGGCGATTTCAATCCCGGCGGCAAGCTGCCGATCACCATAGCGCGCTCGGCGGGCCATTTGCCGGTCTTCTACAACTATAAGCCCTCAGCGCGCCGGGGCTATCTGTTTGACGATGTGTCGCCGTTGTACGCTTTCGGCTACGGCTTGAGCTACACCACCTTTGAGATCAAGAACGTTCGGCTTGCCAAAAAGAGCATCCGCCGCAACCAATCCACGCGCGTGATGGCGGACGTGACGAACACCGGCAAGCGCGCCGGCACGGAAGTCGTCCAGATGTACATCCGCGACTTGGTCAGCTCCGTGACGCGGCCGATCAAGGAGCTCAAGGGCTTTAAGAAGGTCTCCTTGCAGCCGGGGGAGACGAAGTCCGTCGCGCTGGATATCACTCCGGACTTGCTCGCTTTTTACGATATCAACATGAAGTTCCTCGTCGAGCCGGGGGAGTTTGAGGTGATGGTCGGAAACTCCTCGCGGGGATGCGATTTGCAGAAGGTGGTTTTGCAAGTAAAAGGCTGATACCGAACAGCGGGATGAGCAGCCGGCGAACTGGCGCGGCAAGAGAAGAGGCGAGTATGACGCAGAAGCTTTCGATTAAAGAGAAGGTTGGCTACGGCCTTGGGGACATGGCCGCGAACTTCATTTTTCAAACCATGATTGCCCTCCAACTGAGCTTCTATGCCGATACCTTCGGGCTGACGGCGGCGGCAGCCGGCACCCTCTTCTTGGTGGTGGGGCTGGGCGCCGCGGTTTTCAACCCGGTAATGGGCGTTATCGCGGATCGAACCAACACCCGGTGGGGCAAGTTCCGTCCGTGGCTCCTCTGGACGGCAGTGCCCTTTGGCATCATCGGCGTCCTTACTTTTACTACCCCTAACCTCAGTCCGGGCGGGAAGATCCTCTACGCTTACATAACCTACGCCCTCCTCAGACTAATCTATGTAGCCAACAACGTGCCTTACGCGGCTTTGACGTGCGTGATCACGGGAGACCCGGACGAGCGGACCAGCTTAGCCTCGTACCGCCAGATCTTCGCAAACATCGCCGCCTTCGTCGTGCAGGCGCTGGCCATCCCGATGTGCGACTATTTCGGACGCGGGAACCGGGCCAAGGGTTATCAGATGACGATGGGTTTGTTCTCGGTCCTGTGCGTGGTTTTCTTCTTCACCGCCTTCGCCACCACGCAAGAGCGCATCCAGCCGGATCCCCGGCAAAAGACCTCGCTGAGGCAAGACCTCACGGATTTGGTCAAGAACCGTTCGTGGATCGCACTGTTTCTTGTGACCGGCCTCTACTTTATTGCCATCGCCATCCGCGGCAGCGTGATGTTGCCGTACTTCAAGTACTGCTCCGGCAACGAAACCCTGTTTAGCTGGTTCAACGGCTTCGGCCTGACGGCGCTGCTCTTCGGCGTCGCGATCTCGAACTCCTTGTCGATTCGCTTCGGCAAACGCAACCTATTCATTTTGTCGATGGCGCTGACTGCCATTTTCAACGTAGTCCTGATCCTCATTCCGCCGACTGCGACCGCGATCATTTTCACCTCGGAAGTTCTCCGGCAGTTCGCGTTTGGATGGTCCTGCCCGCTGCTGTGGGCGATGATCGCCGACGTGGCCGATTATAGCGAGTGGAAAACCGGACGCCGGGCGACGGCGACGGTAACCGCGGCCGTGGTCTTCGCGCTGTGGGTCGGACTGGCATTGGGCGGCGCCATTGCCGCCTGGCTGTTCTCGTTCTACGGTTATGCGCCGAACGCCTTGCAGACACCACACGCGCTTATGGGCATCCGCATGACGGCGAGCCTTTACGCCGGGCTGGCTTTCGTACTCACTTTGGTTTGCTTGTTTTTCTATCCGATCACGCGGGAGCTCAATCTGCGGGTCGCCGATGAACTGGCCGAGCGTCGCAGGCAGTTCGCAGGTTGAATGCAGATCCTAAGAGTTCGGCAAATTGAAAGCTCATGTAGCCGACTAATTGTCACTTTCCGGCCTCGCCGTTCGACTCGAAAGTCTTTGCTTCGTTTTGCGTAAAAGGCGCGATCTTTGCTCGTTTCAGCGTTCGATTTGTGCAAATTTGCGCATAAATGCGCATAATTTGCAGCATCAAAAATAGTGATGTCGTTTGTTTTCAAGTACTTCTTAGCTTCGTTCCCACTATTTTTCATTTTTCCCGTTTCCCAGCTTTGCCCTTTCGGTGGAACCTTCCGGCCAACCCTCTCGCCTGGCCGGCCACCGGCGACTGTCTACGACAATCTGTCCATAAATTGACCACGATTATAGGCTAGCACACAGCCCTGGATTTGTCAAGTGAAAAATGCAAAAAAGGCAATCTGTCATGGTCGTTTTGCCAATTAGGAAGCCCCGAAAATTCTTCTTGACAACCTCGCCCATCTGTCATAGAGTCCTATGACAGTGAGCCGAACATGATACTCCAAATCAATTTCAAGTCAGGCATGCCCATCTACCTCCAGATCGTGGATCAGGTCAGGGCCGCCGCCGCCTCAGGGGCGCTGCGGCCCGGCGAGGCGCTCCCATCCATCCGCCCTCTGGCTGAGGAACTGCGCGTCAATCGCAACACGGTTGCCAAGGCCTATACGGAGCTCGAAAGTCAGGGCGTCATTGAAACGCTGCCGGGGCGGGGTTGTTTCCTGAAAGAGAATCAATCGGCATTGCGGAAGAAGGTCCGGCGCGAACTGCTGATCGAGCACATCGACCAGGTCATTGTGCAAGCGCACCATTTGCAGGTGCCGCATGATGAATTCCTGGAATTGATCCGTGAGCGGCTGGATGTGCTCGACGACAAGCGACGCGCCCATGAAGACCATAAGGAGGATTAACCGGCTATGGAATCTCCAACTCTCCCCATCCAGATCGAGAACCTCACTTACGCTTACGGGCGCGCGGAGGCGGTCCGTAACTTGAGCCTGACGGTCGAGCCCGGCCGCTGTTACGGAATCTTCGGCCGCAATGGCGCGGGCAAGACGACCACCATCAAGTGTTTACTCAATTTGCTCCGTCCGCAGAGCGGCCAGGTGCGCGTCTTCGGTCTCGATCCGGCAAAACACGAAGTGGAGGTGAAACGCCTTCTCTCTTACGTGCCGGACCAGGTGGCATTCTATCCGTGGATGAGCGTGCGCGAGACGCTGGATTACCTCGCTTCATTTCGCGCCCATTGGAACCGGCAGACGGAGCAAGAGTTGCTTGAGCGTTTCCAACTCGATCCGGCGCAGCGCACCGGGAATCTGTCGAAGGGCCAACGTACGCAGGTGGCGCTCGTCGCTGCGGTCTGCCCGGAGACGGACCTGCTGGTGCTCGACGAGCCGACCTCGGGCCTGGACCCCATCGTTCGCCGCGAGTTCATCGAGGCGGTGATTGGCGCCTACCAGCAGGGGGTTCCGGGCAAGCGCACGATCCTGGTTTCCACCCACCTCATCAGCGAATTCGAGGGATTGATTGACGAGTTCACGCTCATCGATCACGGCCGCAGCGTGCTGACGCTCGACGCCGACCAGGCCCGCGAGCGTTATCAGAAGATTCGCGCCCGCTTTGCACAATCGCCGCCGGAAATCGACCTCCAGGCGGCATTGCGCGTGCGCCGCGACGGCCGTGAGCTGGAATTGATTGCCAATGGCTCGGGCCCCGAATTGATGCAGCGTTTGCGGGAATATCATCCCGAGGCCCTCACGACGGAGTCGCTGACCCTCGAGGAGATCTTCGTCGCGACCTTGAAGTCGTAGGGGCACCCCTCGTGGGTGCCCTGGTGTCGGCCATGCCGACGGGTTGGGCAGGCACGAGGCCTGCCCCTACAAGAACAAGAAGAGGAGTCGAACATGAACGCCCACAGAATGTATAAGGAGGCCCGTCCGTTCTTCTGGCCCTGGTGCGCAGTGGTGTTAGCTGCGGCGGCGCCTCTTGTTCTGCGATTACATTCAGCTGTTGCGATCAGTCGCATTTGCCTTCTCCTCGGCGTTCCGCTGTTGGCAACTTTCTCTTTCGGCATCGAATTCCAGCACCGAACGCTTCCCCTTTTGCTTTCTCAACCCGCCGAGCGGATGAGAATCTGGGGGGAGAAAATGGGCGTGACCTTGGCCGCTGTCCTGTCGACGGCTCTGGTTTTCTGCTTGGCCCAGTGGCCAAACACCTTTCGACCTGACCCGCACGGATTGGCCTTTGCCACCGCTTGGATCGTTGCCACGACCGCTTCAGCAACCTTTTGGACGCTTGTTGCAAGATCAATGATTGGTGGCATGGTCCTGAACATCTCGGCTGCACTCTTCATCTGTGCTGCTCCAGCTCTGATCTACCTGCTCTTTGGAGAGGGACATTTCCCGGCACCTCTATTCTCGCCTGTCCTGTATGTTCTTTTGGGCTACGCCGGTGTAATGCTGTGGCTCGGAGGGCGCACGCTGGCGCGGTTTGAGGTGACGGGAAGCATGGCCGGCGACGATCTGTTGATAGCTGGTCCCAGCGTGATGCCGCGAGCGTTGGCTGGCTGGTTTCGCTGCCAGCCCACGGGAGCGGTTCTCAACTTGTTCCGCAAGGAATTGCGGTTGTTCCGCCCGGTCTGGCTGTTCAGCTTGTTGGCTGCCCTGGGCTGGGCGTGCCTGACCTTGTTCGGCCCGCTGTACGAGCGAGGATTTTCGAGGAATCTCGAAACCGCGGTGGTCCTTATGGGTGTGGGCAATACGTTAATGATAGCGATTCTCGCCGGAAGCCTGTCGCTGGGGGAAGAAAAAACGTCGGGGACGCACGCGTGGCAACTCACCTTGCCGGTGTCGGCCGGCCGCCAGTGGCTCATCAAGCTGTGCATGGCGCTGTTCGCGGGATTCACAGGCGCGGGACTGCTCCCGCTTCTGATCGCCGGCAGATTGTTGGGATCGTCCCACATGCTTGCAGATGTGCATGTCGGACGGGATTTACTGGTGGGGGCGGTCCTTCTGACTTTTGCCGCCTTCTGGTGCGCGTGCGCGGTGAAAGGGACGGTGCCCGCGGTGCTCTGGACTCTTCCGGTGATGATCGCCCTCAATTTCGCCGTGGAACTCGGCAAGTGGGCGGGACCCGAACTCACGAACCTCTTTCTTTCCAGGTTCGATCCCTTCTCAAACGTGAAATTCGCCGAGGCTGTTTCGCACTTCAGATCCAACGCATTTTTCAAACTCATCCAAGCTGCGTCGACCAACAGGACAGACAGCGTGCAAGCAACATTCGTGCTAACGACACTGATATTGGTTCCGATGCTGCTCTACGCGGTCGTCCAGAGTTACCGGTTGTTTCGGGCGCCGCTCCAGCAACGAGCTTTGTCAGTGGTCAGGAGTCTGCTGCCCTTGGCCATGTTGGCGTTCCTGTGCAGCTTTTCTTCGTTGAGCTTCTATGCTTTTGTGGGACAGGCAGCCCAGAACCCAATAGGGACAGCGGTCCTTGAAACCATGCAAGCAATCCAGAAATTCCAATCCGGCGTTGGGAAGCTGGATGCGGCGCATCCGTTGCAACTCACGGTGGAAGACCTGGCCAAGGCTTCCCCAATCTCGAAACGTACCCGGCGCTTGCTGGGCAATTCTCACATCACGCTCGTTCTCGACGCGCCTCCTCACCACGGTCAATTCGGCTGCGGCGAAAACCCCCATCCCGTTGGCCTTCCTCCCCAGGGCTATTCCTGGTACTCGGCCGTCATCCCGCTTGCAGACGGTTCCCACTTTATCATGGCATTCGATCCCGTGACCCACTACGTCATTTCCTTCGGAATCTGCGGAGGCGCCCCTCCGCGTTTCCCTGTTCGCGTTCCTTGATAAGGCGTCGTGGGATGGCTGGGAAAGAATCAACCATGTTCCCTGGTTGCACCGCGGTGCGCCCGGCAGGTTATAATGGCTGGATCAAACGATTGCGACCTTCCAACGAGGGGATTCAGGGAATGGAGATCAAAAGAAGCGGCTCGCAGCCTTCCGGCAAAGGATCGGAGGACTATTTTACGGGCACGGTGCGCATCGACCCGCTGTTTACCGCGCCCGATCCCGCTCGCGCTGTGGTGGCCAGCGTCACCTTCGAGCCCGGAGCGCGAACGGCATGGCATACCCATCCGCTCGGTCAGACTCTCATCGTCACGGCCGGCTGCGGCCTCGCGCAGCGCTGGGGCGGCCCGGTCGAGCCAATCCGGCCCGGCGACGTGGTCTGGTTCCCGCCCGGCGAGAAGCATTGGCATGGCGCTACCCCGACCACGGCCGTGACGCACATCGCCATTCAGGAAAAACTCGATGGCAAGACTGTCGACTGGCTGGAGAAGGTCACGGACGAACAATACCAAGCCTGAATCAGGGCTGAGAATTCCTATCCAGAAACTCGACGAAGCCTACGAGCGACTGCTCAAGTCCGACGTGAAGTTCCGCTTCTCCATCGACATGGCTTCGCTCAAATCGGAGTAAACGAGTCCAGGCGGGCGTCCTGCCTGCCCGCGAGAGCGGGACGCTCCAGCGACAGCGGGCGAAACGCCTGCGCTACGATTTTCAGAACAGAAGCCCCGATTTCTAGGTATGATTGATCGCGCAAGCCAGACCCAGGAGGATGGAATGAAACCTAATTTCTCTCGTCGCGATTTTCTGGCGGCCGGCCTGACTCTTCCCGCCGCCGGCGTTCGCGCTTCTTCTCTTCCCTTTGCCATCGGCCAAGCCAAGCCCGAACCCGCCCGGCTGGACTACCGCATGTTGGGAAAGACTGGCTTAAACGTGACGACGCTTGCTTTCGGCTGCATGACGACTTCCGATCCGTCGGTGATCGAGCGCGCCGCGGATTTCGGCATCAATCACTTCGACACGGCCCGCGGCTACCAAGGCGGAAACAACGAGCGGATGGTCGGCGCGGCGCTCAAGAGATTTCGGCCGAAGGTCATCATCTCGAGCAAGAGTCCGGCCAGGACCAAGCCGGAAGTTCTTGCCGATCTCGACACCAGCCTGCGCGAACTGGGCACCGACTATCTGGATATCTGGTATCTCCACATGAAGAACCAGCCGGAGCAGGTGACCGACGACCTGCTGGAGGCGCAGCGTCTTGCAAAGCAAAACGGCAAGATCCGCTTTGCAGGCGTGAGCACGCATTTCAACATGGATAAGATGCTGGCGCACCTGGCGAGGCTCGGCCAGACGGACGTGGTGTTGACGACCTACAATTTCGCCATGCGCTCGGTGGATGCGGGCGCCAACGCCAATCCGGACGCGCCGAAGACGGACATGACGGCGGCCATCCAGGCGGCGCGGAAGGCCGGTCTCGGGATCGTGGCGATGAAGGTGCTGGCGGGCGGCGTCGGGCGCGTGCAGCGCGGCGACCGGCTCTACGGGGCCAATCCGCAGGCGTTGAGCAGGCGGCTCAGCCAGGAGGGCGCCGCGGTGGCGGCGATCAAATGGGCCCTCCAGAACCCGTCAGTCGACACCGCGATCGTCTGCATGACGAGTCACGATGAGTTCGAAGAAAACCTGCGCGCCATGGCGGATACCTTCACCGAGAAGGACGAGCAGTTACTCACCGCGCGGCTCAAGGACATCGGCCCGCTGTACTGCCGCATGTGCGGCGCCTGCGGCGGTGTTTGCGAGCGCGGCGTACCGGTCGCGGACGTACTTCGCTTCCTGACGTACGCCGAAGGCTACGGCCAGTTTGCCCTGGGCCGCGAGAACTTCTTGCAGCTCGGGCCCCAAGTCGCTGCGGTGCGCTGCGCCGATTGCGAGCGCTGCACGGTCGAGTGCCCCTATGGCGTCCAAGTCGCGGCCCGGCTCCGCCGCGCGCAGGAGTTGTTTGCATGACAGCGCTCGCGGGATGGGAGAATTTTTACGTTATCGTGGGCTCGTCCGCCGGTGCTCTGATCGGATTGCAGTTCGTCGTCATGGCCCTCGTCGCCAGCCGGCCCCGCGGGCCCGGTGCCGCTCAGGCGGGCGCCGCGTTTGGCACACCGAACATCGTTCATTTCGGATGCGCGCTGCTGCTGTCAGCAGTTCTGTGCGCGCCCTGGCACGGCGTCGGCGGGCCCGCGATTCTCTTGGGCTTGCTCGGCCTCCATGGGGTCGCGTACGAAATCATCGTGGCTCGGCGCATGCGAAAACAAACCGCCTACCGGCCGGAGCTCGAGGACTGGCTATTTCACGTTCTGCTGCCCCTCGCAGCATACTTCGTGTTGGCCGTATCGGCTTACGCCGCTCTCTCCCATGCGCGCCAGGCTTTGTTTGGCGTGGCTGCGGCGGCCCTCCTGCTGCTCTTCGCCGGCATCCATAACGCCTGGGACGCCGCGACGTACCATATCTTCGTCGTGAGTTCGGCACCACCGAAGACCGACGGGCCTCCCTGAGTGAGGTGACGCGTGCGCGCTGACTTGTGCCCTTCCGTAATCGAGGCGATCGGCGAAACCCCGCTCGTCGAGCTCGCCCGCGTAACTCGAAACCTGGACGGCAGGATCCTCGCCAAGCTCGAAAACCTGAATCCCGGGTCTTCAAAGAAGGACCGGATCGCGCGGCAGATCATCGAAGACGCTGAAGCAGCCGGGGCGCTGGCGCCAGGGCAGACGGTGGTCGAGCTCACCAGCGGAAACACCGGGACGGGACTCGCCATCGTGTGCGGAGTCCGCGGATATCCGTTTGTGGCGGTGATGTCCAAGGGCAATTCCCCGGAGCGCGCGCGGATGATGGCGGCGCTGGGCGCGGAGGTGGTGCTGGTTGACCAACGCCCAAGCTCAGTGCCGGGCCAGGTCTCGGGGGGAGATCTGGAACAAGTCGAGTTGGAAACGCAGCGCATCGTGCGGGAGCGCAACGCTTTCCGCGCCGACCAATTCAATCTCGAAGGAAACTTCCGCGCTCACTATCTTCACACAGGACCCGAGATTCTGCGCCAGGCCAAGAACCAGATTCACGCTTTCTGCGATTTTGTGGGATCGGGCGGTTCGTTCGGAGGGTGCGCGGCAGCCTTCAAGGAAGCGGTTCCGCAGATCAAATGCTATGTTGTCGAGCCCCGAGGCGCCGCGGTGCTGGCCGGCGAACCCTCTCGCCGTTCCAACCATCGCATCCAGGGCGGCGGATATTCGATGGCCGCTCTCAAGTTCGTTAAACGTGACATTGTCGATGGCTACCTGCAAGTGAGCGACGACGAGGCGATGCAGGCAGCGCGGCGCTTGGCGAAAGAAGAGGGAATCTTCGCCGGCTTCTCCTCGGGCGCAAACCTGGCCGCTGCCCTGGAGCTTCTCGCGGGGCCGCACCGGGGCCGGACCATCGTCATCATCATTTGCGACTCCGGCCTGAAATATCTGACCACCGACCTATGGGAATGAGATAACAAACCGCCCGTCATCCTGAGCGCAGCGGGAACGAACCCCTCACCCGGCTCGCTACTCTCGCCACCCTCTCCCCAAGGGAGAGGGCTGAATCAATCATGGTTGACGGCCCTCTCCCTTGGGGAGAGGGTGGCACGTCGCGCGGGCATCTCATTAAGCTTCTGCTGGACCGGTGGGCAACTCAATTCCGGAAAGATGCTGGCAGGCCTCGAGTAGTTTTTCCTGAGTCCCGATATCGTGACACGCAGGGTGCGGTGTGCGAGGACGCTGGTGGTAGAAATACCCGCCCGTGACCATCGCCGCAGGCTCTTGACTCGTTACAAGCCATACTTGAGTGACGTGCCCGGCCTGAAGGTCGTCTGGCGCTCCCGGGCCTCCCATCTTGGTCGCTACCCAGCCCGGCTCAACAGCGTTTGAAAGAACCTTCGGCCAGCGGCGCGCGACTGCGAAAGCCAAGAGCGCGTCATGGAATTTAGAATCGGAGTACGCCTGCTGTCCCTGCCAGGGACGCCGCTCCCAGGCAAGATCCTTCAGCGTTGCATCGCCCCTCTGATGAAGCGCGGAGCTGAGGTAGACAAGGCGCTTTGGCCTCTGAATCAGCGCGGTGAGTATATAGGGCGCCAGGGTGTTGACGGCGAACACATGCGGCAAACCGTCTTCGGTTGCGATTCGCCGGGGCTCCCGATAGCCGACGGCGGCATTGTGAATTATGCCGTCGAATGCGCCGAGCCGATTGACCTGATCCGCCACGCTGCGACTCTGGGCCATGCTGGACAGGTCGCCGATGACAACACTCTCCGCCCCAGGCACGGCCGCGAGCGCCTCCTCCCCCCGCGCTTCATTGCGAGCGTGCAGAACCACCCTGTGCCCCTGCTCGATAAGTAGCAGAGCAGCCATTCGGCCAAGTCCATCGGAAGAACCGGTAATAAACACACGCGCCACGTTTTCTCACCTCCCTGCCCAATAAGCTTAACAGAGAGTCCATTCGTGATCCTATGGGTACGAAAAGTTCCATGAGGGTTGACGAAGTTTCCAGGCGAAGCGATGGCCAATTTCGTGCAGTGGCCCAAAAGCACCACCCTGCGGTGCATTTCGGTCAGGGGTCGACACTTGCTTGCCTTTATAAATCAAGGACTTCGGGCGACTCGAGTTGGCACGTCAATTGCCCAAACACCACTTGGCAGCTCCCTCCGTGAGGAGCAGCACAGGTTCGGGCAGGAGGCGTGACGTGAAAAGCTTGATTATGGCGTTGGTGATCGCTTTGGCTCTGTCCATGACCGGCTTCGCCCAGCGAGGTGGCGGGGGGCACGGCGGCGGAGGTGGGGGCGGACACAGTTTCAGCGGGGGAGGCTCAAGCCACGGCGGCGGAGGCTATGGCGGCAGTTATCGCGGCGGCGGAGGCTATGGCGGCGGGTACCACGGCGGCGGCGGTTATGGCGGCGGTTATCGCGGCTACGGAGGCTACGGCGGCGGGTATCGCGGTTACGGAGGCTACGGCGGCCGCGGCGGCTATGGCTATGGCGGATACGGCTACGGGCGCGGATGGGGTTACGGCCGTGGATGGGGCTATGGCGGCTGGGGTTGGGGCGGTTGGGGATTCGGTTTCTCTTGGCCTTACTGGGGATACTACGATTATCCGTACGACCCATATTACGGCTATGGCCCCGGGTACAACCCATACTACTATCCCTACGGGTATTACCCATATTATGGATCCGGATTCGGCCTAGGATTCTATGGCCGTGGCTATTGGGGCGGCCGGGGGTACGGCGGTGTAGGCGGCGGTTGGCATCGTTTTGCAAGGTAAGACCTGAGCTAGATTCAATAACACGATTGTTCCTGACTCCCTTTCAGCCCACGGCAAAAGGCAGATGGCCGTGGGCTTTTTCTTTTTCCCTCGATTTGACGACTGTCGATTGGCGATAAACGAGGACGTTTTCGATTGCGTTCCCGCACCACAAACTGCCATTCTGAGCCAGGCGGAGAACCTCCGCAGTTTGCTTTGAGAAGTGCACGAGACTTGTAGGGGTAGGGCTTGCCCTACCCCCTACGTTAGGGGACGGCAAGCCGTCCCCCTACAAGCACGTGAGGGCTCTTTCGTGACAAGTGGTGAGCCGAAGGATCATGAAGTCTTCGCCTTGCTCGGCATGACACCGAGCGTAAGGAAGCTGAAAGCTGACAGCTGAAAGCTGACAGCTGATGGCTGTAAGCTGACCGCTCATATGAAAACGGCCTACTCCATTCACATTCGCGGCGTAGTGCAGGGTGTTGGCTTTCGGCCGTTCGTCTACCGACTGGCGCGCGCCCACGGCCTTTCCGGCTGGGTGATCAACGCCGAAGCAGGCGTCGAGATCCACGTCGAAGGAACGCAGGCAGAGCTACAGGCATTCATACACGAACTCGAGACCAAGCCTCCGCCGGCTGCGCAGATTGCTTCGCTTGATGTGCAGGTGGAAGAGCCACAGGGCCTGAGCGAATTCACGATTCGGGAGAGCCTGCGGCGCGATCGTCCGACCGTCCGCATCTCGCCGGACTTGCCGGTCTGCGAAGCCTGCCTTACCGAGCTCTTCAACCCTCAGGACCGCCGATACCTCTACCCTTACATCAACTGCACAAACTGCGGGCCGCGCTACACCGTAATTCTGGGCCTGCCCTACGACCGGCCGCTCACCACCATGCAGCGCTGGCCCCTGGATGAATACTGCGCCGCAGAGTATCACGATCCCGCCAATCGGCGTTTCCACGCGCAACCGGTGGCCTGTCCGGCTTGTGGGCCGCACTACGAACTTCGCGTGGCCGGTGAAACCGTACCGTGCGATCAAGCAAGCGTGCGCAGGACTGCGGAACTGCTGGTGTCGGGAAAGATTGTGGCCATTAAAGGTCTGGGCGGCTATCACCTGGCTTGCGACGCGAAGAACTCCGGCGCCGTGCGGGCGCTGCGGGAGCGGAAATACCGCAAGGAGAAGCCCTTCGCCTTGATGGTGAAGGATCTCGAAGCAGCCCGCGAACTGGTCCAACTCTCGCCGGAAGCCGAGCAGGCTCTCACCTCCGTGGCGCGGCCGATTGTGCTGGCTCCGGCACAGGTGGAATTGCCCGCGGTCGCGCCCGACTGCGACGAACTCGGTGTGATGCTTCCTTACACCCCGCTTCATTATCTGCTCTTCGCGGCCGGCGCGCCCCAGGTGCTGGTCATGACCAGCGCCAACCGTTCGAGCGAGCCCATTTGCTATGAAGATGAAGACGCCCTCGATCGACTGGCGGGTCTGGCCGATGCCTTCCTGATCGGCGAGCGCCCCATCGCGCGGCGCGTGGATGATTCCGTAGTTCGGGCTCTGCCGGCGGGACCTGTAATCTTGCGCCGCGCGCGCGGTTATGCTCCCGGCGCGGTCGCCCGTTTGCCGGCGCGCCGACCGGTTCTGGCTGTGGGCGCCGATTTGAAGAACTCCATCACTCTCGTCGTCGACGGCCAGGCGTTCGTCAGCCAGCACATCGGAGACCTCGATCATTGGGAATCTTTCCGAGCTTTTACCGAAACCATCCAGGACTTGGTCAACATGTACGGGGTTCGATGGGAAGATCTCCTGGTGGCGCATGACGCGCATCCGGAATACTCCTCCAGCCTCCATGCGCAGGGCATGGCTGTAGCGGAAACGCTGGCGGTTCAGCATCACCGCGCCCACGTGGCCTCGGTGCTGGCGGAGATTGGCCAGTTTGAACGGGAAGTGCTAGGTGTGAGTTTCGACGGCACCGGCTATGGCGATGACGGCGCCATCTGGGGCGGCGAGATCCTTCGGGGCAGCGTGGCAGGAGGCTTTGCGCGAGTGGCGCATCTGCGTCCCGCCGCGCTGGCCGGCGGTGACGCCGCGGCACGCTACCCCGTGCAAGCCGCTGCCGGCTTCCTCGCCCAAGTCATCGACGCTTACGGTTTGCCCGATCTTGCCTCGCCGCCCTTCGATTTCCCGCCGCGTTATCGCCGCGCCTTGGAACTGGTCCGGAAAAACGTGCGCACCTTCACCACAACCTCGGTAGGACGCTTGTTCGACGCGGCGGCTGCGCTCCTCGGATTTGCTCGCGAGGTCACCTTCGAGGGCCAGGCCGCAATGTGGCTCGAGCACCTCGCGCGCTCCGTCCCAACGGTCGAGCCTTATCCCTTTCCGTTTGCAGACTGCGAACTGGATTTCCGGCCTCTGCTGTTTGCCCTGGCCGCCGACCGGTTGCGAGGGCGCGATCCACATGAGGCGGCGCGCGCTTTTCAATTGGGAGTCGCGCAGGGTGTTGCCGGCGCCGTGCAAGACCTCAGCCGGGTCAGGCGGGCCGGCGCCGTTGTTCTGTCCGGCGGCGTCTTTCAAAATGCGCTCCTGCTCAGCGATCTCAGCCTGCTCCTCGGCGGCACGGGCATCGAGGTGTTGACGAATCGTAGGGTGCCGCCCAACGACGGCGGAATCAGTTTGGGACAAGCGGCGCTGGCAGCGTTTCGGGCCACCGGCTCTTAGGCGACGAGGAATCCTAAGGTGCGTTGGGCCAACAACCAAGTGTTGCACTGCCGTTCGACGTTTAATCCTCGCGACCGCACCGGTCCCCTTGCCTCATTCCCCTTTTTGCCATCACCACAACCGCGCAAAGTGGGTATAATAAGCGTTGAAACGGGGGTCAGATGGCTGAGACCGAAATTATCTTCAGCGTGCAAGAATCACCGGAAGGCGGGTATGAAGCCCGGGCTCTAGGTTACCCGATCTTTACCCAAGCCGACACTTTAGATGAACTGAAGACCATGATGCAGGATGCTGTCCGCTGTCACTTCGAGCCGCAAGACGCACCCCGTCTCTTTCGCGTCCATCTCGTGAAGGACGAGGTAATTCCTGCTTAAAGCTTCCCCGCGACTTCGAGGGAATGAAACTCGCCACTCATCTGCATGGCCTAGGATATGAAATCACCCGTCAGACTGGTAGCCACATTCGCTTGACGTGCTCGAAGGAAGGCAGACAGCATCACATCACCGTCCCCGCACATAGAGAACTTCGCGTTGGGACGCTGCACTCGATTCTTCGCGAAGTCGCCACCTTTCTGCGCGTCGAACAAGCGCAGTTGTTGGAACAATTATTCGGCTCTTAGCGTGACAGTGTCGGGATCGCGGAACGAACCGGGAATGTCTATGAAAACAAAGGAGCGGCTCCGAAATCGACCACCCCTTGCCCCTCCTTATCCAAGGAGGGGAACTCTCGCGCAGCCCTCCCCAGATGAGGAGGGGTTGGGGGTGGTGCGACTTTGCGGCTTTCGAGTGCCTCGCGCCTTGGCGTGAAACCGGGTTTTGGTTGCAGAAATGAACGAACGAACCGGGAATGTCGTAGAAAACAAAGGACAAGGTCAATAAGTCCATCCACGTGCGGCAGCGGAGATTCACGGACCGCCCCTACACGATAACTGAAAACGTACCACTGGAGCCCGCCATGAAACGCCGTCAATTTATAGGAACCGTCGCATCCCTACCCATCATTCCCAGTTTGCTTCCTGCTCAGGAAGGCCCTCCTCCTCTTCACGAACGGGTTGAAAAGATGACCGCGCCGAACTGGCCCACGATTAATTGCAACCACCTGGGGTTTCGCCCCCGCGTGGGAAGCAAGAGCCTGGTGGTGCGGGCGCCCGCTTCACCGCTGCCGACGGAGTACCAGCTTCGCGACGTCTCGGAAGGGAACTTTGGGTTCACGAGGCCGCTGAAAAAGGAAACTGGATCGGATTTCGGCCCCTGCCTGACGGCGGACTTCACGGACCTCGAGCGGCCGGGTCTCTATCAAATTACGATCGGCAACGAGCGCTCGGTGCAGTTTGCGATTCGCGATGACGTCTGGCGCCGCACCCTCCCTAAGACCGTGGGTTACTACCGCTACCAGCGCTGCGGCGTCGAGGTGCCCGGGGTGCATCCGGCCTGTCACCTGGACGACGCGCGCCGGCGCGACACCGGCGAACACGTGGACACCGTGGGCGGCTGGCACGACGCGGGCGACTTGCGCAAGTGGATGGACGTGACCATGCTGAACGGCGTCGCCCTGCTGAACCTTTACAAGAACAATCCCCTGCCCCGGCCCGGCGATCCCACCCACGAACAGATCCTCGAGGAAGTTCGCTTCGGCAATCGCTATTTCCTGAAGATGCAGGATACGGAAGGCAAAATCTGGGCCGACGTGGCGGGCGGCGTGAATGGCGACAACAGCGACAATCACTGGACCGACAACATCATCGGCACGCCCGACGACCGCTATCTGAACCCGGAGAAGCGCTCCGGCACAGCGGCCGTTTTTGCCACCCTCGAGGCCCTGGCCGCGCAATGCTACGCGGCGAGCGACCCGGCCTACGCCCATCAATGTCTCGATGCGGCCACGCGCGCCTGGCAGGCTTTCGGGGCGCCAACCTTGACCGAGGACCTGGGCTGGTGGGCCCTGGCGACCGCAGAGTTGTTCCTCGCCACTGGCGCCGGCATGTACAAGAGCCACGCCCAACTGCTCGGACGCGACCTGCTGAAGCGGCAAAACACAGAGCACCTTGCCGGCCAAAAAGAGGTCCGCGGATTCTGGATGCAAGGTGAAGTGCCTTACGTTGACGTGGTGAATTCCGCTGTGCCGCCGCTGGCGCTGCTGAAATTGTACGACACGTTTCCGGATGCGCCGGACCGGTCGAAGTGGTTGGACGCAGTAAGGCTGCACGCCGATGAGTATCTCCTGCCCATGTCGAGCCGCAATGCCTACCGGATCATTCCGCTCGGCGTATACGTGGGCTCGCCCACACCCGAGAAGTTCCGCCCGCTCGCCGGCAATCTCACTTACCGCAATTTCCAGCAAACCCGCAAAGGGTTTTGGTGGCTGGGCGCGAACTGTCACTACGCCGCGAATGCGCTGGCGCTGGCATGGCTCGCCCGGCTGCGCGGCGACGCGGGGAAACCCTATGTGTCGCTCGCGTACCGCCAACTCGATTGGATCGTGGGCGCGAATCCTTTCGCCTCCTGCATGATGACGGGCGAAGGAATGCGCAATCCTTTCCCGCATTCGCGCTTTGTGGGGCTGATCCCCGGGGGAATCATGAACGGCATCGCGGGCAACGTGAATGACGAGCCCATCCTCGACCTCGAATACACTCTGGACTGGCGGACTTGCGAGTACTGGAGCCCGCACGTGGCGTTCTATATCTGGGCCAATTCGCTGCTGGAGGGCTTAGGGTAGGCAGATGGGCAGGTGGGCAGGTGACCGCAGGTCGCGCGAGGAAGACTGCCCTCTCCCTTGGGGAGAGGGTGGCCCGCGAGGGCGTCGTCATCAGCCGTCGCGGGTCGGGTGAGGGGTTTCTATAGTCTGCCCTTTCCAACCGCGAGACCCCTCGCCCGTCCATCCATAGTAACTTGTGGAATATCATATAATATGAGATATTACTAATACAGATATAAGTGTTGAGGATAAGATGAGGGCACTCGCAGCCATATTTCTACTCACCACCCTGGCGGCGGCTCGCCTGAACTTCTGGGCTCCCGTCAATCCACCGCGGGCGCACTATTCAATCACGGAGAGATTCGTCGTTGAGAGTTCGAGACTCGACGGAACTGAGACGATTCGATTTCGCAACAATACGCGGCAGCCCATCGGGCGTATCGCACTTGAGTGGCACGGAGATGTTCTGCACGTGCGGGCCAACGGCGTTCCTGCCGAGCCCCTGCCCGGAAACCCGCGCATCGCGCTTTTCGACCTGCCCCGTGCTCTCGCTCCCGGCGGCGAGATCGAGCTTGCAGTTGATTTCGGCGCTCCCTTCAAGCTCAATCCACATACTGAAAATGGCCTCACGTCGCCGCTCTCGCCGCATCTGTGGTGGGGCTTCGGCACTCTCGACGATTACGAAGTCCGCCTCCAACTCCCCGATGGTTATACGGTGGCAACCAGCGGGCGATACGACTCCCAGGCTGGTTTCTACAAGGCTGATGGGGTTCGCGAGTTCGGCCTCTTTATTGGAAAGGGATACGAGAGCGCCGAGGCAGACGCGGGCGACGTTCGCGTTCGCGCTATCTTCACCGCGAAAGGCCGGCCCTGCGCGGAGCTGCTCTTGAAAACCGCGATCGATGTGATTGGATTCTATCGCCAACAGTTTGGCTTTTATCCGCATCGCTCTCTTTCCATCGTGCCGGGCATGGACCGTCCGGCAGGAGGCTATCCACCTGCATCCGCCCTGGTCGCCATTCACGGCCAAGAGCGCCTGTCGGAGCGGCCGGAGGCGCACTGGCGCTGGATCACCGCCCACGAGATCGGCCACATGTATTGGTCCAATTATGTACTGGCGCAAGGTCCAGAAGATCTGAATTGGCTGATGGTGGGGCTGGGCATTCATGCGGATCGCGCCTACCGGCGGGCCCGCAACATTACTGAAGCCGGCATATTGGAAGCGAACTATGTGAGCGGCGCGAAGCAGGGGCTGGACACAACCATGGACGTGACCGATGAGCAATTGGACGCTATCCACTGGGACTTCAACAACACCGTCGAGCATGGCAAAAGTACGGCAATGCTCAACGGGCTGGAGTCGGTCCTGGGCGCTGATCTGTTCGATCGCATCTACCAGCGCTGCCTGAAGGAATACGCCGGTAAGCAACTCGGCTGGCGGGAATTCCAGCGCGTCTCAGAGAACGAGAGCGGACAGGATCTGGACTGGTTCTTCGAGGAGTGGGTGCGCTCCTCGGACAGCGTGAACTACCGCGCGGCCGGCAGGGAGTGCTCGCCGGCAAACGGCCTCTTCAACTGCACGGTACGCGTGGAGCGGCTTGGCCTGATGCGGATGCCGGTGACGGTCTCGGCCCGCTTCGAAGATGGCTCTGAGCAACTCGCCCAAACCGAGCGCCTGGCCGATCTCGACGAGTTGAAATTCCAAGCAAAGTCGCCGCTCAAGGAGGTTGTGCTCGAGCCTGGTTCGGTCGTGGCTATGATCGACTCTCCTCTCGACCGCCGGAGGACATTCGCCGCAAAGGTCGGTGACATGCCCTGGACAGGCGCTGGAGACGCGGCGGTAGAGGCGTATCACCAGGCGTGCGAGTTAAAGATCGAGGATTTGTTCACGTGGTTCAAGTTGGGACTGCTGCTCTACGACGGCCGCCATTATCCGGAAGCACTCGAGGCGATGAGTCGCGTGGGCGGGAGCGATCCCGATTGGGGTTTCGCCGCGCTCGTGTGGCAGGGCCATTTGCTCGATTTGCTGGGACGGCGGGCAGAGGCCGTGGCGCGCTACCAGGAAGCCCTGAAAGTTCCCGGTTCGCCGAAAATGCAGCACAGCCAGTACAAACTGATCATCGACAAAACCTGGGTCGAGGAGCGGCTGAAAACACCGTTCGAAAGAAAGTGATGGCGCCAGCGCTTAGCACGGAGGGCACCCAGTCAGCCCTCGCCTCCAAGCGAGCTTGCACTCAGGGTCGAAGGCGCCGGCTTTCAGGGTGCAGCTTCTCTTGGTTTCGCTTCCCGTTCTTGCAGGGCCGCCCATTGCGAATTCTCCTGTGAGACCAACGACTCAACCCTTTCCGCAAGTTTGGCATGAGCGTGCGCCCGGTCTTCCGTTGCGTAAGCGCCCGCCGGAGCGAGGTAGAGGTACTTCTCGTGTTTCAGGGCCTCGCACGTCGAGCGATAAGTGATGCCGTTCTGGTGATACTGGTTGAGCTGCAGCAATCCCTCCAGCACCGCAATCAGAACCCCCAGGCTGCCGGTAAGCGGAGCCGGAAGGTGAAGGCCCGCGGACAAAGGCACAACCCCAGCCGCGATGATTTCAACGCCCTTCAGCCATTTGTACATGCGGTGATTGTAGCTGCTCTTGCGATCGTACCAGTTGATCTGGTCTTCCAGCCTTTCCAGGGTTGGGTCGGTTTCGCTCATGTGCGCTCCTCGTATCTCGCGCGCTACCCGCCGCCTTGAGCGGCGGTAAGCACCGAGAGGATCTTGCCCAAGGTCTCAGGAAACTGCGCGCCGAGCAGAGCCAGGAGCGGCGCGCCGATATAGAGAAAGCTCCGCAACACCAACTCACGGCTGATATTGATCTGGCCAGGCTTGCCGCCGTTCAGGAGGCTCAAGACGGTGTCGCGGTCCATCTGCACAAAGATCCAGAATATGGTTCCCATGAAAGACAAGATCACCACCCAATTGAAGAACAGGAATTCATTCCTGGGCTGAAAAGGGTAAGAAGTAACCGCCAGGAGCATAAGCAACAATCCGACTAACACAAAGTAACCGAGATTCTGGAACGACGGAAAGACAACGGCCAGAAAGTTGACCACACGGCTGACGATAAACTCTTCCGCCTGCTCGAAGAATTTGGTGACCGCCGCGCTTTCCTCATGGCCGGCTGACCAGTGCTCTTCCAAAGGGTCGGTCAGCGATTGCATGAGCAGCAACAGGGCGTGGTGGGCCTGCCAACGAGAAGCGAGTGATTGCCTCCAATTGCCGCGTAAGCGTGTGGCGCGTTTCTTACGGACGGGCTCCGGCGACGAATGACCATCGCCCGGCGTTGCGTCGGTCCATTGGAATCTGAGAGCCTTGTAAAGCTCGGACTCTGCAGTTTGCACTTGAGATTCCCATTCGGGAATCAATTGCCGCACCTGTTCGCGCAGGTCCGGATCGGGATCGGCTGCCTTAGCCAGAGTCCTGGCAGCCTGCAACAGGCGGCCGGCCTGTTCCACGGACGCTTCGAGGGACGCAAAGCTGGATGGCGGGTTGGTCAGATTCATCTTGGCGCGGTTCGGAAAGCGCTGATGATAACGCTTGAAGGCTGCGTGCATGGGGTGCCAGGAAAGCCGCAACAGGAGAACGTGCAAGCTCCGCCAGGCAAGCACCAGGCGAATGCACTCCATGAGCAGGGCCCAGTAGACAATGAAGAAAGAGGCTTCAAAAACCCAGTAGAAAGGCGGCGCCTCGAGGGCGCGGACCAGTCGCGTGGCAAAGAAATAGTGTCCCACCACGATCGCGACGGCCAGCAGAGCCGTGTACCCCCGCCACGAAATCACGGACGCGCATTCCAGATTCTGCTTGATATCCTTTTCGAGTTCCGGGACGCCGGTGAACGAACGTCCTTGCAAGGAAAAGAAACTCAGCCAGCAGTTGCTCGTCTCGGCGCTCCCTGACGCCCTGAGAATGTCAATCAGCCGCAGCCGGCGAAAGGAACAGAACGCCCACAGGCACGCCGCAACTGCGACGCAGGAGAGCGGCAAGAGAGGCGAGAGCCCTCCTCGAAAGTCAAAGGAGCGAAGAAAACTGAAGAGGCCGCTGGCAGGGTATTCCTTCACGGTCTTGTACCATGAAACCACAAGAAACCCGACAAGAACGAAGACGAACGCGCAACTCAGAAGCGCAAAGATCGTCACCTCGCGTGCAGATCCGCGCTGGCCGGCAGGCGCCGAGCGGAACGCCGACACCAGCGTTTGGGTGGCGAACACCAGAAGGAGAATCGTGATCCCCGCGAGGACGATCGCCACTTTGGGTGTTAAAGAGGTCTGCACGTTCCTGCCCAGCTCTCTGCCTGCAATGAAGGGGAGGCAGAAATCCACCATCACCACAATGTAGAAAGTCAGCAAGCTCGCGCAACAACAAAGCAGGAAAAGGCGCCCCTCCGACCAGTAAGCTGGAGAAGCAGCATCCCCCAGCACGTCGGAAATGCCGTCCGGACTCCTCTTCTGCGCGGTGGATTGGTATTGGCTGATCATCAGGACGGAGAAGGCGGAAAGAAGCAAACTCAGGACGATGACCACAACCACCGCATTTTCGTTGTAGAGGCCGACGCCGACGTTGGGCTTTCCCTCCCCTGGAGCTTGCGAGTCGCCTGGAGATGCCGCTGAACCCGGCGAATAGGTATACCCGCTGCGATCTTCCCACCTCAGCAAGCTGATCGGGAGAGTCTCTCCGTTCCCGATCGCCGTAACCCAAAGCGAGGGTTTGTGCACCGCAGGCGAGGGGGCGCCGGCAGGCCTCGCCAATGGGCCGCCGTAGTCGACCAGCTTGTCATCCTGCCCAAGGAGCGCCATGGTCGCGTTGTAAACCCCTTCCGCAGCCTGGCTCGAAAACTGCAGGCGCGATTGGCCGCCGCGATAAGGATAAGTCCACAATTGCTCGAGGTTAAAGAGCGGATAAGGTGTAATGACGAGCATGCCGCGCGTATAACGGTTTACCGAGGGGTAAGCGTAAAGAAGATCGGAGTTGAAGGTGAAGAGCACTGTGGCGGGGGCGCGCCACTTCACTTCCTGGGCCAGAAACGTGGCATCGCGGACATCGGTGGCCAGAATCCCTACGTAGGTGTATCGCTCGCGCTCAATCGTGGAGAGTAAGTTCGAGAGCGTCAACTCCGCCGACTGAACGGTCAGGTCCGAAAACGGCGGCAAGACCTCTGGAGGCACAACGGTGTCGCCAGACGCGAGCGGCTCCGGGGCGGGCTTGGCGCTCTCGTTTCCGGATCCCGTCGGCTGTGACGCGCTGGTCTTTTGACCCGATGCTTCCCGCAGTTCCGAAATGTGCAACGGAAACGGAAGGTCCAGTATCTCCGGGACCTGGGTTGTATCCCGGCAGAGCATTTGAGCTTTACCACTTCCCTTCTCGCCTTCGGTGATGTCATGGGCCAGGTTCTGGCCATAGGCGGTGTTGCTTTCCGTGAGAATTGCAATCCGGGGATAGCCGAGGTGCTCAATGTAGCAGGCAGCGGCCTGAAGAGTTTCACGGTCAGGCGGCACGGTAGCATGGAAGGAAACCTGGTCATGACCGACCTGCGAGAAGCTGCTGGGGTCGATGGCCGTGGCGCTTCCCGAAATGATTTGAAAGCGCAAATTCGGATTGTTTCCGCGCGACTTGAGCCAACTGTCCAGCACGAAGCGCAGCGAGACTGCTGAGCCCGAAAATGCCGGAGCCATTACGCGCAGCGCGTCGGACGAGCTCAGACTCTTGATCGTCGGAAATTCCGGCGGGAGTTCCGCGTGATGCGGGTCCCAAGGGTAGAACTGCGCCATCTGATCGAGGGCTGAGAACAGAGCTTGCTTGTGGATTCCGGTGGTGGGAGTTTCCCCGACCACGAAGACCAGAAGGAGTTCCTGCCGGCGGGGATTGCGAAAAAGCATCAGACCGGGATCAGAGTCGTAAATCGTTTGGCGCCACAGTGGATGGCTCTTTTGGCCTGCGGCCTCCGCTTCCGTCCAGGGGAAAGCAAACCGATCCAAAGTGTAACCCGAGGCTTCCGCCGCGCTGCCGATGGATTCCACAAAGCTGTCGAAGAAATTGGGCAAGCGGGAATCGATGGGGTCAGGTACGGTGGCAAGGAGAAGCTCAATGCTGTATTGCGGTGTGCCGGCCTTCTCCGCAGGATTCGTCGGGCCGGCCGCCTGGCTGAAGAGAAAACGAGAGACAATGTCCTTGGCGTTGGGGAATTCCTGCTTCCCGGATCCTCCCTCCGGAGTCACCGCAATGCCTTTCAACGACTTTGCCCCAACTGCGTAGTTGCCTTGGGATGTCCGGACACCCAAAACCGGATAGACGATCGCCAATGCGGCGAAGAGGGATACGAGCAGTGGCGCGGGATTGCGAGTTTGCATGGTTCACGTCACGCGCCCAGCAGGTCACGGAAGAAGCCGTTCAGGAGACGGTTTTGGGGGTCATAGGTTGTGCGTGTCTTGGCGAAGACCTTCAACCGGTCCCCAAGGCCCTTCTGGCCTTGCGCCGCCGTGACTCGAGCTGTCTGATTGAATAGAGGAATCCCGCCTTGGTTGCTGCAAAGCTCGTTGTAGGCATCGAGAAATTCTTCCCACCCGGGATTTGCCGTGGAAACCGGGTCCACCGTCATGGCGTTGCCGTCGTAGGAATAGGAGAACAGGGATTTTTGATCCTGGGCCACACGGTATCCAACGCTGAGCATGTTGGTGCGATAGCCCTTTTGCTGGTAATAGTCTCGGGAAAATTTGAAATACCCCGTGATAATGTCGGGAAAGCGGGCTTCGGGAAATGCCCAGAAGCTGAACGTGTAACTGCTGTTGGTGGCGGGATGGGGGTAGCGGATTATCTGCTCGGCGGCAATCGTGTAATCGCTGCGAATTATGTTTGTTAGCTTGAATCGCCACATGGCGCAGAAACCATCGATCACGCCGTAGCGAATCGTCGGATCGGAAATCTCGGCAGTCACCTGCCGGCAGAATGCCGGTCCTGTCGTTCCCCAGAGATAATTGCGCAGCGGCCAAATGACGTGGTTCGCAGCGCCTGAAGCGCCCGGGTTGTATTTCCGGAACTCCACCGTAATGAGATTGTCGAAGGGGAAAACGTAGTACATCATGGACTCATTGCGGGCGAACAGGCTGGGAAGTTTCTGCACGAAATCTTCCAGCGTAAAGGTTTCGTGGTACACCGCCATGGGAAGGATGGGGCGAACCCGGAACGTTGCCGCGGTCACGATCCCCAGCAAACCGTAACTGGATCGAATCTGTGCCAGCAACTCCGGCTGGCTCTCATCCACCTCGAGAATGTCGCCGGAAGGAAGCACCAGCTCGACCTCGGTCAGATAAGAGCCCACCTGCCCATATTCTCCCGGCATGGAGCCGTCCTTGGTTCCACAGCACGCCGCGCTGCCCATCGAGAGGCTGCCGATCTCGGTGTTGACATAAAACTGCAAATTCTTCTTCTGGAGTTCCTGGGCCACGTCGATGTAAATCGCCCCGGCCCGGGCTGTCACTGTATCGGCAGTAATCCGCACGATCTGGTTCATCGAGGACATCAAAATGAGCGTCCCGCCCTCCACCACCCCGCAAGGCGCGGTCGAATGGTTCGAACCGATGGCGCGTACGGGCGACGGATATTTCGCCGGGTCCTTCAGAATCGCGGCAACGTCCTCCGCCGAGTGGGCTTCGACGACGACCTGAGGGTGTGAGACCAAGTCTCCAAACCAGTTTGTGACCGTGAGCGGTGGCATAGAAATTCCCTCCTCATTGGGCACTGCAATAGTGAGCGACAGGCCCCCTCACCCCTGCCCCTCTCCCCCAAGGGGGCGAGGGGAACGAAACGCTAACCTGATGCCCTCTCCCCCTTGGGGGAGAGGGTGGTGCGCAGCGCCGGGTGAGGGGGTCCCCTGTCTAAGTGGCAGTCGGCAACGCCAGCGGATCGTACTCGACTTGCACGAACTGCGCGGTGAAGGCAAGAAATCGCATTCGAGCCTGAAGCTGGAGAAGCGGATCGTTTGTGCCCGTCACCTGGAACGAGGCCAGGAAACCAACCAGGTTTCCCGCCGCGGAGAGATCTTCAAAGGTCCGAAACTTCAGGTAGCCCAGGCCCACTTGCGTGTCCGCCTGGCCATCTTTGCGTTCACAGATATGTGCATAGAGCGTCGTGTAGTCCTGAAGCACATCCGCCACGCCGCGCAACTTCCCGGTGGGATCTCTCTGCATGTACTTCTTTCCCTCGAGGTAGAAATGCCGCCCCTCGGGAGTGGAAAACTCCAGGTGATACCTCATTTCCGCCTCGCCTGTCGCGGGGTTGACCTCGAGGTAATTGAACCGGCTGTTTTGTGCATCCACCGCATAAGTCACCTGGCTTGCGCCCAGGAACTGGCCGAAGGTGATTGTGCCTTCGAGCGCGGCCTCGTGCTCGAGCCCGTCGATGAACTCGTTCACATCGCGGACGGTCATGTTCACGTCGAATTTGCAATCCACCCCGCCGGCAGGCGTGCCGGTTTGGGGAATGCGCTGCGCAATCGTCAAGTCGCCCGCACGGTCGGAAGTGGGAGTCGTGGCGCCCTCGAAATACCAGCCCACCATTTCTTCACTGAAAGTCATGCCCAGCCCGTCGGGAAGATAAACGTTGAGGAACGGGCTCAAAACGGTGGTCGTGGGGAGTGTTGGCTTATCCGTCTTCGTCAACATGTAATAGAAGCCAAACTGGCCACCGGCGGCGGTGTGAAAGATTCCCAGCGATAGATCGTCGTTCAGCGAGGCCAAGGCGGGTGGAATGCTGGTAATGTATTTCCCCACCAGAAAGTTATCCGTGACCTTGCGGATCTCGTCGTGGAAAGGCGTGAAGTCGTTCAACTGGAAGTGGTCCTTGAGGAAACTGGGCGTCACCAACCCCTCCATCAAACCCATCAGGAGGTAGCGCGCTTCGAACGTGCCATCGGGCTTGGAATCAAAGCTCAGGTAGGCCACGCCGGTGGCATGGTTGGCGTTCGAGATGCAGTCCATTCTCCACATGCCTTGAAGATCCTGGGCCGTGAGCACGGAGCCACCGGCATAAAGCGCCGCATGATCGTCCACCGTCATCTGGTCAAAGCTGTGGACGCGGGTCATGGGAAAGGTGATTTGCCGGATGCCGTTCGGGTACCCGCCCAGGTAGACGCGGCCAATAATAAGGTCCTGGTTGATGATCTTGAAGATGTCGTAGAAACCTTGCCAGGGCGGGTCCAGGTATTTGAGGAGAACGTATTTCCCTGCCTCGAGGGTTCCTTGGGGCTTGTCGAGGCTGATTTCCTCCAGGCTGTTTCGCGCGTGAATGCGATCGTCCGTGTCGCTGGTGACGCCGGTGTAGTGGCCGTCCTGCTTGTGGAATTCTTTCTTGAAACCCGTGAATAGCGCGGAGGACATCGTATTCAGGATGTTGTCGCGCGGGAAAAACCCTTTCCAGTATTGGTCGTTGCGAATGGTGCGGGCTGTTACGTCGATCTGAGGCGCGCCGCCTTGATTGACCAGCGTGTCGATGCCCATCGTTACGCAACGACGGAAGAGAGGCTCCAACTGAGCCTGGCTGTAGGTTGAGACTGTAATCGGGTCGATCGTTGAGAGGCTGACGGATTTATTGGGTTGGGGATAGCTATCACCCTGCTCCACTTTGATTCTCTTTTCGACAATTCGCTCCGTCAGGGCCGAGATGGTCAGGAAAGGATTCACATTGAGCGCCGAGGGAATCAGCGAGCCATCGCAGACGAAGAGGCCGTCGTGGACGCTGCCGTCTCCGGCAAAGAGCCGTCCGTACTCATCCGCCGCGCCGTGGAGGTAATCTTCTCCGAGCGTGCAGCCACCCAAAGGATGAGCGGTAATCAGATGCCGGGTTTTAAACATGTCCCAGAGGGGATTGGAAATGAAGTTGGCCTGGAGAGCGCGCGCGTGGCGGCGCAGTTCCTCATTGATGCGCGTGAAAATAATTTCCCGGCCTGCCCCGTCCCACTGAATGCTCATGCGGCCGTCGGACTCGTACCAGGGGGCATCGAAGACCATCGTGCCGCGCGCGTCGTCGTGAGCCATGACCAGGTATAACATGGTGTGATTCAGGGCGCCGTCGATTCGGTAGGGATGCAGGAGATCGCTATCGTTGAGCGTGCGCTGCTTCTGCGCACTCTCGTTCCCGGAGTAAGTTGGGTCGCCGTGCAACAACGCAAAGCCGGCCTTGGCGCCCATGACGTAGGCGCTGGGGAAAGAAAGGTCTTCGACCGTGATGCGATCTTCGACGGGCCTCGTTCCGTCGTAGGAAATCGCGCTCACGATGGTGGGACCGGGCGGTACCGCCCCTCCCGGCACGGGAGGCTTCAAACCATAGCCCAGGACGTTCGTGACGTAGGACCCGTTATAAGCGAGGCCGAAGAAATCTCCGTTGCCGCTAAACCCCGTCCCCAGAACCGGCGACACGGAGAGTCCGTGCATTTCAGACCGCAGCAGTATCTCCGGTGAATTGATGGCCCCGGCGGAGAGCACTACGTTTCGCGCGTCCAATGTAAACGATTTGCTCGATTTGTCGTCGGCAACATGTGACCCGTGAATTCTCCAGCCGCCGCTCGGGAGCTTTTCCACCCATTCGACCTTGGTCTGGGTGTAGATCTCTGCCCCTGCGCTGCGGGCTAAAGGCAGATAGTTCATGTAAAGGGTGTTCTTCGCACCCACGTTGCAGCCCGTAACGCAGTCGCCGCAGTCTGTGCAAGGTTTCTGCTCGACTCCGTAAGGGTTCTTTCCATCAATGGTGAAGTTCACGTTGATGTTGAGAGCATAAGCGTCCAACCCGATTTCGGCGGCGCGGCGCTCCATGGCCTGCACTTTCGCCAGATCCTTCGCCTTCGGATGGGGGTTGGCAGCCAACACTTGGCGGGCCCGCAGGTAGTAGGGCATCAGGACATCGCGCGTAATCGTGCGCGGCCAACTGGATTCCCCGAACACCTCAGCGTCCGGGATGATTGCGACGTTGGCGTTCACCAGCGACGTTCCACCCAGGCCGGACCCCTTGATGACGGAAATGTCCGGATAGTTCAGAAACTCATAAAGTCCCAACGGGTTGCCGTCACCACGCGTGGCCGCCAGAACGTCCGCGATTTCGCTGGGAAAAGTCCCCACCGGCCATTCGCGGCCGCGCTCGAGTAAGCATATGGAGGGCTTGGGATTGAGATTCGCGGAAGCCAGGCGCGCGGCAAAAATCGAGCCGCCGTATCCGGAACCCACAATGATGTAGTCGTAAGAACTCTTTCTGCTGCCAAAATCGAGTCCTAGCATGTTCCGACCTCCTGCGGCGGATTCACCACGACGGACACGGAAGTTCGAGCAGAGCCACTGCCTTTCTCCGTGAACTCTGTGCTCTCTGTGGTGAGCCGGCTTTCACCAGAGCACCGCTAACCCGGCGCGATTCAACGTCGCGCCTTTTCAAAAACCTGAATTATAGGAATCGCCCTTAGGCTTCGACGACCGAAGCCACTGTATGGTACATAATCAGCTAGTAAGAGTCAACAGAATTGTGAAGGTTGCAATCGTGCCCTTCGGAACGGCAGGACCCGCCTGTCATTCCGAGCCCTTCGCTGTCATCCTGAGCGAAGCGAAGAGCCTGTCCTGAACGAAGTGAAGGAATCTCGCTCTGGGTGTTTTCAAGACAGTCGGCCATGCCCGTCGGCCGACCGTCACCCGGAAACCAACTCCCCTCCTTATCTAAGGAGGGGGGTGGTTGGTCCCGTCGTGACGATGGCACCCACCACCCCTGCCCACCAATACCTCTGTCTACGCTTCGACGGCAGCCTCGCGAGTGCCTCCGCAAGACTCGAGGCCAGGCGGCTGGCTACTCCTTTCCTGTAAGGCTCTTTCATCCTCGACTGCATGCCGGTTTATCCCGGCGTTCCACCTGAGACCGTTTTTCGATTGGAAAAAACCCCGACAGGTTGTTTACGCCTTGCACACGGGATATACTGGCGCCATGGGATCACGGGTCGTAGAGGCTGAATACGAGAAGGGCATGCTCAAGCCGAGCACGCCGTTGGCGCTTCGTCCTGGCGAGCGCGTCCATCTGATAGTCATGCGGCAGGCGGATCCGAAGCGATGGGACCTGTCCCGTCTGGCGCAGAGCTTTGCGGCCGATGAAGCGGCTCTCACGGAGCAGGGACTGGAAGGCTGGGCGGCGAACCTCGATGAAGAGGATCGCCGGTGAAGCGAGGCGAAATTTGGTGGGCCGACTTTGGTCCCTACCGCTCGCGAGAGCAGACGGGGCGCCGGCCCGTCGTGGTCTGGCAAAGCAATGCTTTGACAGGAGTGCTTCAGTCCGTCCTGGTGGTACCTCTGACAACCAACATGGAACGGGCAAACCTGGCTGGCACCGCTCTTATTAGCGCCTCACCGGAAGGGCTCCGCGACCCCTCAGTGGCCCTGGCATTTCAGTTGCGCGCAATTCCAAAGTCGGCTCTCCAGAAAAAACTCCGGGACCTAACCGAAGAGGAAACTGCTGAACTTGAAATGGCCACCGACGAGGCTCTGGGTAGGATCGAGCCGCACCCAAGCAGCAGCGAGTAGCGCAGACCTGCTTTTCATGGTCTGCGGCTCTTCCGGCTCTCAGATGTGCGTGTTCTCATCGGCGGCTAGGCGCACCCGGTCCAGGCGCGGGCAGGACACGGCGATTATTTACCCGCTGTCGCCGCGGCGTGCAATGCTCTCCGAAAAACTTCAATGCTGTCATTCCGAGCGCAGCGAGGAATCTCGCTCTGAGTGTTTTCAAGACAGTCGGCCATGCCCGTCGGCCGACCGTCACCCGGAAACCAACTCCCCTCATTAGCTAAGTAGAGGGGTGGGGGTGGTTGGTCCTGTCGTGACGGTGGCGCCCACCGCCCCTGCCCACTGATACCTCTGTCTACCCTTCGACGGCCGCCTCGCGACTGCCTCGGCAAGACTCGAGGCCGGGCGGCTCGCTACTCTTTTCCTGTAAGGCTCTTTCATCCTCGACTGCATGCCGGTTTATCCCGGCGCTCTGCCTGACCCCGTTTCTCTGAAGACGTGCAAAGCCCGCCGAAAAGCCCCAGACCTGGAGAAGCAAGTCCGCGCAACTCGCGACTCGCCCATCCTATGCGTGACGCCGCGACTAAACTGTGGTAAAAAGAGCTATACGGTGAGGAGATGATGTATGACCGTAATTGAGCTGCCCGACGAACAGGCTGCGGCGTTGAAAGCGAAAGCGGCGGCTGCCGGCCTGACCTTGGAAGCTTGGCTTATACGGCTGGCTGGCCCCGAGGTCGAAACCCCGGTTCAACACCCTTTGCGGACGGCGGCGGAAATCGTTCTCGAGTGCATGCGCCAGGTTCCACCTGAACTCATGGCCACCCTGCCCAAAGACGGCGCAGCCGAGCACGACCACTACATTTACGGTTGGCCCAAACGGGAAACATGACCGCGCTTTTTGCCGATACCTTTTACTGGATTGCTCTCGCCGATTTCAACGACAGCGCACATCAGTGGGCGTTGACCATCACCGGGGAACGGGCTGCCTCGCCGATCATCACGACCGACGAAGTCTTGGCTGAGTACCTTACGTTTTTCGCCGCCGCGCCGCCGCCGCTCCGGCAACAAGTGGCCGCGAGCGTCCAGGGAATTCTCGCCAACCCGCTTATTCAGGTCATCCCGCAGAGCCGGACGTCATTTCTGGCCGGCCTCGAACTTTACATCCAGCGTCCCGACAAGGGTTATAGCCTGACGGATTGCATTTCCATGCAGGCCATGCGGCGGGAAGGGCTGACCGAAGTGCTGACGAAGGACCGGCATTTCGAGCAGGAAGGCTTCCGGGTACTCTTCCGGCAGCCATGAGCACGGTTAGGCGACCCCGCGCGCCCGGGTCAAGGGGTGGACACGGTGGCAGGTGCCGTTTCTCCCTCATGCATGCAATTTCTCAGCGTGCCTGGGGTCTACGACTGCGCGGGACCAACCGCCGGCTCGCGCTACCGTCGGCGCGTGTGTAGCCTTCGGGTAACAGGGCCGGCATCCCGATTTACGGTTTTCGCAGCTCCATACCCTGCCCACTGCTGCCTCTGTCTACGCTTCGACGGCAGCCTCGCGACTGCCTCCGCAAGACTCGAGGCCAGGCGGCTCGCTACTCCTTTCCTCTCTTTCATCCTCGACTGCATGCCGGTTTATCCCGGCGCTCTGCTTGACACCATTTTCCCCTCAGATTCCTCCGCGGTTCTTCCCAAATAGGAACGGTGTTCAAATGTTTATTAACGTGAACGCGGGATGAAATGCCGCACAGGAACACAAAATACGCGTACCTGCGCGCTGCGAAGCTCAGAACTGGTCGAACGGCCCAAGGCCTTCGACCCCATAGAGTTTTTCAGCTTCCCAATTGACGGCAAGTTCGATTGTTTTGAGGCAGCCGTCGACCGTAGTGAGGAGTTGCTCTTGCGCCGAGGGCCGTAAGTATGCTGGCGCTTTCGCGATAAGATGGCGTGCAAGTTCGCGAACGCTCGAGACTAAATCGTCTGACGGGGCCTCTTGGGAAAAACTAAGCTTCTTGGCCATCATAGCATGAGACGCTAGCTCACTCAGACGTCTTTCCTCGCCCGGCGTTGGCATGACTATTGGCAAGAGGCGGAGATCGCCGATCTCCCATTTCTGCGTGTGTTTGATAAACTTCATTTTGAAGTAGCTCAAAACATTAGAATTAAGCAGAGCTAGAAACGCAAACGGATCGAGAACGGCTTCCTTGGTTGTTAGCCTCATGCTATCGGCGTCAAATATGCATGGGTCCTGATAACGGGCTTTCATGGCAACGTGGTTTGCCACGGCTGTCCAGGTGACACCCGGGGTAAGAAACAGGGTGTGCCCCTGCCAACGAGCCGAGGGAGAAGTCGACAGCCACTCCACCGACTCTGCGGACCAGTTGATGAACAGCGGGTCGTTGTCCAGCCAGCGGTTGCCCTCTGGGTCCCCCTTTCGATACGGAACCCACTGGGCACGACCAGAAAGGCCGTTGTAAATGGTGGCCGTGCGGGGGCAATCAGCAGGGTTCGTGTAGAGCTCGCCTGAACGGAGGCCTATAGAGCTGCGGGGAATTGCGGGTTGCTTTGGGCGCAGTCTTCCCCGCTGCCCATTCTCGCGCTCCCACCACGCGACCAAATCCGTGCAAAGCCTGCAAAAGACATCGTCGGGTGGATTCTCGGTCGTGCGTAGGTAGCCTTTATCAACCTTGCCCGTTTCTTGGGTTGCGATTTCCGACTGCGATCCCATTAATCGGCGCTGACGTTGCTCCCAGAACTCTTTTAGCTCCGTTCCCGATTGCCACAAGGCAACCAGTTGCGTTTTCCTGCGCGTCCATGCGAACTCGAAGTCATGGCGGGCTACAACGAGCTCGGGTGAGACGACTCGATAGAGGTCAGTCCTCCCAAAACCGAGAACTTTGTCGGGGTCGAATTTTGCCTTTAGCTGCTCAACGCACGCTTCCCAAGCAGGAACATTTGCAGTTGGATTCCTGGCGTCACCACCACCTTCCCGCAGCAAGCCTAAGAGCGTGCTGCGGACACGTGGGTCACCGAGCCAGCGCGCCGTCAGCCTCCCCCTTCGAATCTCGATCTCTCGGGCCTGTGGCGTGCCCTCCAGGTAGCCAAGAAAGCGTCCGTTGTTCCCAGTGCGCATTCCTTGCGCGCCCTCGGCGATCAGGCCTACGAGAGTCACGTCTCCCGGTTTTAGCGACGCTTGGTACTTGAGGATCGCCTGGAGATTCTCGGAGAACGCGGTGAAACTATCAACTCGGTCCCACCAAGTCGCAATGAGTTGCTTGACCGGTTCATTAAACCGTCGATAGAGCTCCACAGCGGCTGGCAGAGGTTCGAAGAAGGCTTGGCGCACGCAGTCGCGGTAGAGCTTGGCAGGTGCTTGGTGCAAGCGAAGACAACCGTTTGAGGCGTGGCGCACACCAACGTTGTCCGTCTGGCCGCGCACCCTCAGGGTCTCGCTAGCATCGAGATTCTCTAGTTCCCTTTCCGGCCTGCTTCGGTCGGTCGCAAAGCTCGCTTGGATAAAAAGGGTAGAGTCGCCCATGGGCATTGGGCGTTTGCGTGCAACGAGGATAGCCGCATCAACTGTCGCATCAAATGGTCTGCACTGTCCAAGGTGTGTCAGCTCATTTTGCTGAATCAGCGAACGCATGCGCAATTTGCTGGCCAGCGTAAAGAACGTGTCTGACACGATGAAGCCAACTGTCCCTCCACGGCGGAGCAGCCCGAAGGCGAGCTCGGTGAAATGTACGTACAGGTCCTCGGCAAAACCGGCCCTCCGTTTTAGGGCGGCCCGCCACTTCTCCTCAGCGCCCGTGTGGGTTGAGACGTATGGAGGGTTGCCTAAGACGGCGTCGAACCCACACCCGTCGTTAGGACGCGGCGCGCCGTCCGGCTTATAGAAAACGGCTGGGAATTCCAGTGGCCAGTGGAACGGCTGAAGATACTTCTTCTTCTCCGAAACGCTCTTAGCCAATGATTCGCGCAGGTCTCGTGCGGACGCCTTCTCGGCGACGGTTAATTTGTCGGGATCAAACGCCGCGAGAGCGATGCTGCGGTAGTCCAAGTGGTTTACTTGCAAATCATCAAAGGCTGCAAGCCAAGTGTCAGCTACATCAAGGAAAGGCTGCATCTTCGCTCGAACTGCTTTCCATTGTGTCTCCTTGCGTTTCACTATCTCCATCTCAGTGCTGGCCTTCGCCTCGATGCTCACGTTCTCCTTGATGATCTCACGCAACGCGTCCGTTAGCTTATCACCGATCTCAAAGACCGCTTCTTCGGCTTGTGCTTGAGAGAGGAAGGGAAGTCGACCAAGCTCCGCCGGACGGGAACCGAGAAGCGCGTTCCCAGGGCACAAGTGGTGGTCAAGAAAGTTGAGCGGCTCGTCGATGGCGATGCATGTCAACCATAGTGACAGCTTGGTGAGTTCAACTGCCAAGTGGTTCGTGTCAACTCCATAAATGCAAGCCTCAACGACTCGCCTTCGCCAGTAAGCGATTTCTGACTGTTCTTGAGAAATCCCAGGAGGCACCGGAATGAGGCCGTCAGCGATGATCTGTTCACGCGAACGCCGCGAGGGGCCGTTTGCGACCACTTGCTGGGTCATCCTGCGAGTTGTCGGGTGGTCAAAGATCTTCTGTGCCAAGAACTCCGTGGCCCGAACAAGGAAATGTCCGCTTCCCATTGCGGGGTCGGCAACGTTGAGCTCGAGGACGGCATATGCAAATGAGTTGTCCTGGCGCTTTTCTGTCGACCTGGCCTTCAGCGCGGACTGAACCTCGGGGCGTGTTTCGATTTCGCATAGAAGGGGAGTGAGTGCTTGACGGACAAGGTACACCACGATCCAGTCGGGCGTGTAATAGATGCCCTGGCGTTTGTTTTCCCCACGTTCGTTTACTAGTTCAAGATGACCGCCCGCTGCCAAAACAAGCTTGCCACCGAGCAGGCCCTCATAGATATCACCCAGTTGCCTGACTTCAAGTGTACTGTAGTCGACAGTCTCATCTGTGCTGATCGCTTGCTGACGCGCGGTCGGCCGCGAAGGGGGCTGAGCAAAAATGAGCTGGCGAATTACGCGGGCAAGGGTCTTTTCACCAACCCACCATCGTTCCAGTTGAGGATGGCCATCGGGGCTGAAAAGCCGCCCGTTATATCGAGTTACGCCCAGCTTTTCGTTCTGGTCCTTCCTGCTCCCATTGACAAGGTGGAAGAGCTTAAGCATTTCGCGATAAAAGTTGTCGAAGGCGTCATCCGGGAAACTACCGGAATCACGAAGCTTGTCAACAAACCGGGTTACCGAGAATTCATCGCGATATCTTTGGTTCGACCTTGGGCCATAGGTCTTCACGGGCAGCAAACCTCGGCTCTCGGCGTAAAGCACGAAGAGAAGTCGGTACAAAAAGACAAGCGAGTTGTCGTAGACGTCCGGGAGGTCCGCCTCGGCAAGATTGTTGGCGGGATTCTTGTAGAACCCCTCCGCCAATTCCTCGAGGACATCGAACACTCTACGGCGAAGGCTCGTCTCTAGCTCAAGCTGATGGGTAAGGGACTCTTCACGGAAAGCATCAAGCAGACAATGGCCCTGCTCATTGCGCTCAAACGCCTTCGGGTTGAAAACGGAAAAGAAAAGGCGGAATTCCTCCAAAGGGCAGAAGTGCGAGCCGTGGGCGAGGCTAAAAGCAAAGTAGGCGTCGGGCGCCGCATCCGAGCAGTAGAGCCGCCACTCGTTGCCGTTCGAAAGGACGGCCCAATGGAAGAAACGGTGACCTGTCTCGTCCGTCGCCCATCGCAAATAATCCTGAACCTGCTGGCTGGGAAACCAGCCCGGCGTCTCTCTTGTGGATACTTTGTCCAATGAATGCTGCGCCCTTTTCGCTTCTAAAACAGAGAACGAGGCACGGAAGATGTCTGTCGCGCTTTCGGCAGCAACTCGTCGCTCGGTCTCCTCATCAGGAAACAGACAATAATCTGGGCGCTTTCGCGTCTTACCGTGCGGGAGCTGGCTCTCAGGAATGAAGCACCATCCCAGATCACGGAGCGTGGGATCGAAGAATTTCGCCCGAGTGTACGGCTCACCTTGTCGACGCAGCCCCGCATAGTTGTCTACCCACCTCGCCTTCACGGATTCATAGACGGGCGACACATCCTGCGATGAAGCAATGTACTCTGAGTGAGTTAGATGGCGCCTGAGGTAATTAGGAGTTAAAAGGCTCCGGCATTGCCACCACCCCTCGTCCGGATCGCTGAGTACCGGGAGGTCGATCTGTGTTGCCGCAGGTCGAGGTCATCGAGGCATAGTTAGACGGTAGGGAATTGTATCTTGCGCCCTACACGAGATCAAGTACTGTGTGGGTACGTGATGGGGAGCCCAAGAAACGGCCGGGGCTATCCTGCCGTGTGCGGAAGGTGGCATGTTTGCCGAGCCGGGCGACGGAATTCGTGAGAGTCGGCCCGCTTTTCTTGCATTTTTTGCTTGCATTTTTTGCTTGACAAACCCCGGGACATGTGATAGCCTACCATGGTGGTTATTTTATGGACACATTGTCGTAGGCGTGGGCCGGTTAGACACACGGCGCAAGGGAAAGCGGAAGGGTCCCGGCTATGGGGGAATGTAGGGAACTACAAAAAATGAAAAATAGTGGGAACGAAGCTAAGAAGTACCTGAAAACAAAGCACATCACTTTTTTGAGTGCTGCGAATTATGCGCGTTTTGCGCGCAAATAAGCACAAATTACGCGCTGAATGGAGCAAAAACAGCACAATCTGCGCAAACCCACCGAAGCTCCTGAGGGGTAAGCCGAGCCCGTAAGGGGACACATTGTCGGCTACAAACGCCTTGGGTTTATCCAATCCTGCCTGCCGGCAACCAACCGCACAATTGACAAAATGTCGAAAGCTGTATTAGAGTGCATATGCGAGCATTACCTCTTCGCTAACACGACAATTTGACTGGGAGTTTCGACGTGCCAACGATTGAAATCGCCGATGGCTTCGGGCTTGACCTCGAAGCCGCTATGAATCCGAACTCGGCATTTGCCAAGTATTTCCAAAAGCTTCCGAGTCTCTCAGTCATCGAACAGAACCTTGCTTCGCTCCAGAATGTCCCTCTCACTTCGTTTCCGCTGAAATCCACGCAAGTTGGCCTGTCATTCAAGGACCCTGCGACCCTCTCATCCACCAGCCCTCAATTCACAGGCAGCGCCGCGGTCTCCGGCTCGTTGTGCGTAGTTGCGGCGGGGAAGCTTTTTGATCCGGACCCCTTCGCGAGTCCCATTGAGATTCCGAGTGGGCATGCCTACCTGGGTTTAGGCATTCAGGCTTCAGCCGCGCCCGGCGTGAATGTTCCTGTTGGTGAGGCAGCGTACGGCTTCACAGTTGGAACCAAAGTGTCCCTGATGCACTACAAGTCCTTTCAAACCACCAGTACCACACCCACGTTTGCAGCCGCACTGGAAGCGTCTCTGCAGAGTTTTGTGATCCCCTTGGGTTTGGATGACCTGGCATCTTTGGGCGTGGGGGACGTTGCTACGATGGAAGGAAGCTGCAGCCTGAAGGTCTGCGGAACCGTGAATCTTTTGGCCGCTGTGAACCCACTCGCAAGTCTCTCCACGCCGGCGCTGCCTGGGATCGCCGTGAAGGCGGGGGCTGCGATTGACTTCACAGCCACGTTCACCATCGAGGGCGATTTCCAGGTGCGCATTCACAAGGTCGCCGACACGACCCTGAGAATCGGGTTTTACGGGAAGCGCGGGGCAGACTTCACCGTGCAAGTCAGTCCTTCGATCGGCGTTACAGCGGGTACAACGAAAACGGATTTCATCTCCGCAGTCCTGGGAGCCGTTACTCCCTCACCCTTCCCTACCAGCCAACAGCTTGAAGCAGCGGGCCTTACAGAAGAGAAACAAGAGGTCATACTGGGCGCTCTAAAAGCCTCCGTGCAGCGCCAACTCGAGCTCGCCGTCCAGGAGGAAATTCAGGCGCTTGCATCTGATGAGTCGGCATTCCTCTATGAGATCGATTGGCAGGACCTCGGACCGGAGGGCAAGGCCGCCCTCGAAGACGCCTTACGCTTGAACCTGACCACACTGCTGGGGTCGCCGGGAACTCTGCCCCACGGCATCTCCGAGATTCAGAATCTTCTCACCAGCACCCGAAAAACGGGACACACTCTCAGCATCAACATCCTGGGACTCTACAACTACGCTTCGATCAACGATCTTCTGCTGAAAGGAACGGTCCTGACCGACGCGGCGAGTGGCGCAGTCCTCATCACCGATGAGGCCAACGCGACCCACGTGAGCGGAGCGGTGAACTTCCTCGCCGACTCCGATAAACTGCGCAAGGTTCTGGCGCAATCTTTCCTGATCACCGCAGCTTACCGATGCAGCGGCTTGATCGCGCACGGGCCGGCCCTGAAAGCCTCCTACTGGCATTTTGCATCTCATGCAAAAACTGATCTCCAAACCATGGGCGCTTATCTAGACGCCCTTCTTGCCTTAGGCTTGGTTTCAGAGGCCGACAAAGAGACAAGGCTCTCGAACCTGACCGATTTTGGAAGCTCGACGTGTTACATCGGCACCGATTACGACGATAGCCTCAGCCAGAGCCTTTACCTTCGGGTTGACGGCCAGCCACGCGGAAGCGATGAATTCGAGCAGATCGGCCGCCAGGCGCTTCGAGAGCTCCTGCATGCGGATGCCGACGATGGGTTTCGGCTGCGCAGCCTGGTCAGCGACGCAGTCTGGCAGCAGGTCAAAGACACCGGCGGCACGGCAACCAATCTTGCCATGGTGTTTCCGGACCTCCGGCCCGACTCGCAGATTCCCATCATTGCCGGAGACTACCTCCTCATCGAGTGGTGGGCAAACACCATGTCGAAGCTGGCCGTGACACTGAGTGCTGCCAGGCGCTTCTTTGCTCAAGATCCTCCACCCGCGACCAATAGTCCCGCCTTCAAACAAGCACAAAACGACTTGTGGCATCGCATGGCGGAGGTGGCAAGCAACACTCACGACAGGTTTGGCGACCCTTGGGGTCTCATCGCTATGGACCTCGCTTCGGGACGACGCTCGCAGGCGAGTGCGCGAGTCGTATCGCCCCATCTCACGCTGCGAGTCGCCAGGCCGCCGGCATAGCCGTGGGGGCAGGCTTTGTCAGCGCCCTCGGGCATCCACAATTGTTGCCCCCGCCGGTGTAGTTGTGTTATAAACAATACGCATCTAGCAACATTCGTCGTCACAGTTCAGGGCATAACAATCAATAGGCGAGGCACCGTATGGGGAATAAGACCCATCGCCCCAGCATGAAGAAATTCGTAATCGCTCGTTCCATCCAGAATGAGATGGACGCGCAAGAGGGGCAGGAACGGCAACGCATTCCGGTAATTGTGTCACTGAGAGACCCCGGCGCGGCTTCCTTGACGGGAATTCAAGAATCGAAATCGCAAGTTAAGGAGTTTCTGCGCGACAAGACCGATCAGGTGAGCGAAAGCGACTTCTACGTTTTCGCCTCCCTTTTCCCCGAGGATATCCAGAAACTTGCCCAGTTGCGTCAATATGTCTATCAGATCTGGAAAGACGAGACGACCTACGGCCACCTGCTCAGTTCTGTCGATACCGTGAAGGCCACATCGTGCTGGCGAACCTTTGAGGCCCGAGGCAAGGGGATCACGTGGGCGGTGCTGGACACTGGAATCAACGCCGCTCATCCCCATTTTGCGGCTCTGAACACCGTCGACGGCACTCTCAGCAAGAACTTCTCGAGTTCCGACGCGCTCGATGACCGCGAAGGCCACGGCACGCACGTTGCCGGCATTATTGCCGGCGTTGCCCCAACCTGGCCGGAAGGCAAGCCCTACCACGCCGCCACGTACCAGGAAGAGCAGGGCGACGCCCCGCAGTTGACCGAACTCCAAGCCTGCCCCTCCGGCGTGGCGCCGCTGGCCAAACTCCTGAACATCAAGGTTCTCAATGACGACGGGACTGGTTCAGCCTCGGCAGCAATCCGCGGCCTGGAATACTTGCGCAAGCTGAACGATTCCAGCGTCGCTATCCGCGTCGATGGCGCCAACATGAGCCTTGGCTACCCTTTCGACCCGCAGAGCTACGGCTGCGGGTACAGCCCGTTGTGCCAGGAAGTGACGCGGGCGGTGGACTCCGGGCTGATTGTGGTCATTTCCTGCGGCAACTGGGGCTACGGCAAGACAATCATGAGCACTGCAGAGCCGGAGCCGGTGACCGTGGTCTCCTCGATTACCGATCCCGCCAACACGGAAGCGGCCATCTCGGTCGGTTCGGTCCACAAGAGCGCTCCGCATCGTTATGGAGTTTCTTACTTTTCGTCGAAGGGACCGACGGCGGATGGCAGGATGAAGCCGGACCTGGTGGCGCCGGGCGAGAAGATCATGTCTTGCCACGCCCATCCTGAGCAGGGTTACGAATACAAGGAAGCGAGCGGCACCAGCGCCGCCGCGCCGCACGTTTCAGGAGTCATCGCGGCGTTTCTTTCGGGACACCGCGAATACCGGGGGGATCCGGAGAACGTAAAACAAATCTTTATAAAGACGGCCACGGACCTGGGGCGCGACCGCGCCTACCAAGGCGCGGGCCTGGTGGATTTGCTGCGGGCGATGACGTCGGTTTAGGACGAACCTGGAAAGACCGTCACGCGAGATGCCAAATGGACAAGGGGTGACAACATAAAAGGAGCCAATCTATGTCGCGTTTCAAACAGTTTCACGATCCCGAGCTTTCGATATGGCAGGCCGCGGTTGGTGAAGTTGAAGCTCAAGCTGCCGCCGGTACGCAGGTCGAGGACGTAGGCGCAGCGCAGGTCGCCGCAGGGCGACCCGAGGATCTCGACTCGATGTCCTCCGAAGCCATCGCCTATTGCACGCAAGTTGACACGGGTGCGCCCGTTTCAGCCGCCACCGCGGAACATCCGGCCACCGAGGGGTTGGCCCAAACCGCCGGCTTCTGTTCCCTCACGGCGCTCAAACTGGCGAAGGCGAAGATTACGGGAAATCAAGCCGACGAGGAGCGATACAAGGAAGAGCTTGCCAAGTTCAGCGACTGCGATCCCCGATATTCAGAAGCCGCCGCCAAATACGCCGAGTATTTTGTCGCCCAGCAAAAACAGATTCCGTACATCGTTTATAAGAACCTGAGCGATTTTGTCATCGACGGCAAGCTGCCGGACAAAGCCAGGGTGGCGATCATCGGGGACTGGGGGACCGGTCAAGACGCCGCCAAGCTGGTGCTGCGGCAGATTGCCGATAAGAAGCCGGACGTGGTCATCCACCTCGGCGACATTTACTATGCCGGTACCCAGTTCGAGATCACCAATTACTTTTTGAACATCTGGCAGCAGGTTCTGAACCTCGGCGACAAGCTCGACCGCATTCCCACCTTCACACTTGCGGGCAATCACGACATGTACTCCGGCGGCGTTCCTTATTACCAACTGATTCAGCAACTAGGCCAGCCTGCCAGCTACTTTTGTCTTCGCAACGCCAATTGGCAGTTCATTGCCATCGATACGGGTTACCACGACCACAATCCGGCAGGCGGAGGGGCTGGGGCAACGTTTTTACAGGACACCGAGGTCACGTGGCTCACCGACAAGGTGAACAATGCCGGCGGCCGCAAGACAGTGCTGCTTTCACACCATCAGCTCTTTACGGCCTTCGACAGCATCGACGGGCAGGAAGTCAACATGCGTCTGGCGTCTCAACTCGGTCCCCTGTTGCCGAAGCTGACTCACTGGATCTGGGGTCATGAGCATGACTTCGTGCTCTACGATTCTTACATGAACCTGGCGCGGAGCTGCTGCCTCGGCCATGGCGCATTTCCGGTGGGAATCGACGAGGTGGTCACGGTGCCGAAACACCCTGACGTTCCCTTGATCAAGGGCGACGACGGCAATCCTATTAGACTGGACACCACCGGTGGGCTCTGCAACCACGGCTACGCCGTCATCGATCTCGACGGCGCCTCAGGCAAGGTCTCGTACTACCAGGACAGCGACGAAGACACGCCGATGTACGAGCAGTCGATGTAGCGCCGGCCGCGGGCCACCCCTCTCCCCAGGGAGAGGGCCATCAGCGCGCACGCGACTCCTCGACTCTTGACTTTTGACTCTCGACTTTCCGGAGGGCTGCATGGCTCGATTAGCGTCACCGATTGAAACCCTCAAAGAATACTACCAGGTGGTTGTGATCGGGTCCGGATATGGGGCCGCAATCGCCGCTTCGCGGCTGGCGCGGGCGGGAAAGCAGGTCTGCGTGCTGGAGCGCGGGCGGGAATTCCAGCCCGGTGAATATCCGAACCGGTCGACGGAAGCCGTCGGCGAAATGCAAACGCACACGCCGGAGGTCCCGCAAGCGGGTTCGCGAACCGGACTCTACGACTTTCATATCCACCCGGACATCAACGTGTTTGTGGGCTGCGGCCTGGGCGGGACATCTCTGGTCAATGCCAATGTAGCTCTGCGCGCGGAGCCTCGCGTCTTCGACGACCCGCGCTGGCCGCGTGAGCTTCGCAGCCCGCAACCTGTGGACCAGACGCTCGAGATCGATCACGCCACGCCGCTCGAGAAAGGGTACACGCTGGCCGAAGAGATGCTCAAACCCAACCCCTATCCTCAGGACGGGCCGGAACTGCCCAAGCTGAGCGCGCTCGAAAAGTCGGCGCAGCATTTGGGCCAGAAGTTTTACCGCACGCCGATTAACGTCAACTTCACGCTGGAGGGCCCGAACCATGTGGGCGTGGAACAGCACCAATGCGCCAATTGTGGAGATTGCGTTACGGGATGCAACTATGCGGCTAAGAACACCCTGATCATGAACTACCTTCCCGACGCGGTCAATCATGGCGCGGAGATCTTTACCGAAGTTTCCGTGCGTTGGCTCGAGCGCAAGAACCACCAATGGCTCGTGCAATGCGAACTGTTGGGAGTGGGGCGGGAGAAGTTCAAAGCTCCGAATGTCGCAGTCACTGCTGACCTCGTTGTGCTAGGCGCGGGCACGCTCGGCTCCACTGAGATTTTGCTCCGTTCGGCGCAGCACGGCCTGTCGTTGTCAAATCGGCTGGGCGAAAACTTTACTGGGAATGGAGACATACTCGGCTTCGGATACGACACCGCGCAGGTGATCAACGGAGTGGGTTGGGGGCATCATCAGGCCGGCGAGATACCCCCCGTGGGGCCATGCATCACGGGGATTATCGACATGCGGCATCAGCCGGTCCTCACCGACGGGATGGTCGCTGAAGAAGGATCGCCTCCCGGAGCGCTGGGCGCGTTCCTCCCGGCCGCATTTGCAGTCGCCGCGGCCGTCGCCGGCGCGGCCGAACCGGTCGCGGGCACAGAGCTCATCAAGGAAAGAGAGCGGGAACTCTTGACGGACTTCGAGGGCCCTTACCGTGGCGCCGTCCATCACTCGCAGACTTACCTGGTGATGACCCACGACAATGGTGCCGGACGCATGAGCCTGGATGCGAAAGGCAACCTTGGGCTGAGCTGGCCCGGCGTCGGCAGCCAGCCCATCTTTGAGAAAGTGAACGCCCGCTTGAAACAGGCCACGGAGGCTCTGGGCGGTGTGTTCGTTCACAATCCGCTTTGGAACAAGCTGCTTCACAAAAACCTGACCACCGTGCATCCGTTGGGAGGATGCGTGATGGCGGACGACGCGGGCGGCGGAGTCGTGAACCACAAAGGGCAGGTGTTTTCAGGTACCGCGGGCACAGGCGTTTATGACAATCTTTACGCGGCCGATGGTTCCGTAATTCCCACCCCGCTGGGGGTCAATCCGCTGCTCACCATTTCGGCAGTAGCGGAGCGCTCTATGGCGCTACTGGCGCAGGACCGAGGCTGGCAGATCGACTACCGCCTGCCGTCGACGCCGAAGGCGGCTGCGGCCGCGAAGGCCGGAGTCGAGTTCACGGAGACAATGAAGGGTTATTTCTCGACGCAAGCGAAGACGCCTACCCCATCGCTGCAACTCGACCCCATTTACCAGCGCGGATACGAACAAGGCCAAACCGACAACTCGCCCTTCCAGTTCACGCTCACCATTGCGAGTGAAGACCTGGACGACATGATCTCCAATCCCGCGCACGAAGCTCGCATGGCGGGGACAGTGCTGGCACCGGCGATTTCTCCCCAGCCTCTCACTGTGGCGGAAGGGCGCTTCAACCTCTTCACCGTCGACGCAAATAACGTGGACACCCACAACATGCGTTACCGCATGAAGGTGGCTAGCGAGGACGGGCGCACCTTTTATTTCGAAGGATTCAAGGTGACGCATCCCGACTCCGTCTTTCAGGTCTGGCCCGCAACCTCCACCCTTTACAGCACGATTTACGACGGCGAGAGTGCGGCCAGCCCAATTTTGGGCAAAGGGATACTCCACATTGCTCCGGAGGACTTCGCGCGTCAACTGACTACCATGAAAGTAATCAATGCCGGCAGCCTCGCCGAGCGCGTTGCTGCGGGAGCGCGGTTTGCGCGGTTCTTTCTCGGTCCGTTGTTCGACACCTATGCAGACGTGTTTGTCCAGCCCGGCGTGTTCAATGCGGATGCGCCGCCCCGCCAAAAGCGTCCGTTGCGGGTGGGCGTGCCGCAAGTCGCGTTCTTTAAGACTGAAGATGGCGTGGGGCTTCGCCTGACTCGCTATCAGGGGGGCGCCAAGGGTCCAGTCATCCTCGCGCATGGGCTCGGCGTCTCGAGCCTGATCTTCTCCATCGACACCATTGAGACCAATCTGCTCGAATACCTTTTCGCTCGCGGCTACGACGTGTGGCTGCTCGATTACCGTTCCAGCATCGCGCTGCCGGCCGCCACGCTTCAAGCGAGCGGCGACGACGTGGCGACCAGGGACTATCCCGCCGCGGTCGCCAAGGTTTTGGAACTTACCGGCGCGAAGAGCGTCCAGATGGTAGTGCATTGCTGGGG